>Ga0315902_10000656_pt1 | contig 58051 bp, 55 predicted proteins | sample LakEriMetagenome_9_FD_203523 | JGI IMG/M metagenome (GOLD analysis project Ga0315902, IMG submission 203523) | Freshwater fungal communities from buoy surface, Lake Erie, Ohio, United States - Buoy 12 MA117 | ecosystem: Environmental > Aquatic > Freshwater > Lake > Lake biofilm | place: USA... | reverse complement strand
GAACATTTACCTGCTTGAGACAGCCAAATCTCCTGACACTGCATGACCAAGTTTTCGAGCTGCCTGTCCTCCTTGGTCTTTGGCCGCACTCGAGCAGGCGGCAGTTTTCTTTTTCAGGAGTCCCTACATGGGTCGTGAGGCAGAGCCCAGTGATGCGACGACCACCCCGGCACCCACAACGCTGGAGCCGTAGGTTTCCGGCAGCCCCGCACAGCACGACAGCCAAGCTGCTGCGGAATTCGCGCAGGATCAGCTGTCAGCCACGCGAAATCCGCTCCCCAGCAAAGTCCCGATCTGATCGATCTGGCGCCTCCGCGGTTGCCGTGCACCACAGCCGCATGGCCCGGGATTGCGACCACTCCGCCTCCCACGACTGCGTGGACCTCAAGAAACAGTTTGGTGTCAGCCCCTCCGCTGTCCTGCGCCAGATCCGTGGCCGGAACCACCCCAACCCCACCCGTGCTCGGCAGACCCCAGACGGCCGGCACAGCGGCGATGACCGTCGCTACGACTCTGTATTCGGGCTGGCCCGACCAGATCAGACCGGCGAGGATCGGTCCTCTCAGAGAAGAACCAAGGCGATAATGAACAGGAACACCTGACTCCCCGAAGGCACGCTCTGAGCAGCTGGAGGGCAAGGTCAGCAAGGCGATCAGACGAGAAGCAACGCCGACCGACCAGGACCGGACACCAAACATCAAAAGAACTAAAAAAAGAAGATCCAAGGATGGATAGAAGCCAACAATCAGACCCAATCTCAACTCAGAAACCGATCAAAAGCGATCGCGAGAGTCCGCAATCACACGCATGCTAGAGTCGACGCGTCGCGCACAAGAAGTGAATTCTGCTTCCGAACGCTTCAAATCACCCAATGAAGCGGTTAATTTTGAACTGGGATGCATTTTTATTGCAGTGCCAAAGACTGGCACGAGTTCCGTGCGCGGACAGGTTCGCAGTAGCGGCCCTTTCTTGATAAGGGATTCGCACCTTACACTCTCTCAAGTCAAATCGACTCTGTACACTTATTTGCTCTCCTGCAGTCTCGGCAAAAACAATAGCTCTCCAGCCAGCGAGAATGTAAAAGCTGAATTGGAACTCCGCAACCATTTTAACCGCATCTTCGAGGAGATGTTCAAGTTCGGCAGCGTTCGCAATCCCTGGGCAAGGACTTTTTCTTTATACCGACGCAGAGAAGGCATCCAAACTTCACAGAAAATGTCTTTCCCCGAGTTTGTTGAATCCATACGATACGCGTCTGACACCTGCGTACACCCCTTGAGGACACGCTCTCAGTTGGATTGGTTCAAAGATGAACAGGGCAATGTAAACATGGACTACATATTTAAATTGGAAGAGATGGATTTGGCAATCAGGCACATCATGGAAGCAACAAATGGACGAATTGCGCTTCAGAATCGCAAAGAAAATACAAACCCAGACCAAAGATCCTACAGGGATGCATACAGCGACAAGGAAAAGAAACTTATCCAGCGCCTCTTTGCGGAAGATATTGAAGCCTACAACTATTCATTCTAAGCCATCTGCCTCCTAGGCAAACGCGGCCGGCCGCTCAAGCACCCTGGCTGAGATGCCATGTCCGGGGTGGGATTTTAAGCCACCTTGCCACCCTCTGCTCTCATCGCGTCGCCCATGCCTCAGCCGCCCTCGGATCCGCCTCTGTTGCCTGTCGGCATCGGGCAGACCCGGTAGCAAGCAGTGCTGAATGGCCTGGGGTGATGCGTCTTCGAAGATCATCACAGGCGTCGGGAGCCGCAGGATGCATTCCCCCCGAAAGCGCTGCGGGGGAGAAGGATTCGTCGCTTCCATTCTTTGGCCTTGCCCAGACAGACAGACGCCCCCCAGCACGTCCAGAGAGCGTCAACTCCTGCCCTCTGATCAGCTGGCTCAGGGGAGCAGTCCATCGGTCGGTGGCACGACCTTGGAAGTGATGCCCGATGCGACAGGCCTGAGAATCAGGCTCGAGATGTTGTCAAGAATCCATTGCGTGTCAAGCCATGGTGCTGGAAGCATTTGTGATTCAGACGTTGAACAGAAACTCCATCACGTCGCCTTCATCGACCACATACTCCTTGCCCTCGCTGCGCAGCCAGCCCCGGTTGCGGGCCTCGGCCAGGGAGCCGGCCTCCAGCAGCTGCTGGCAGCCGATGGTCTGGGCGCGGATGAAGCCGCGCTCGAAATCGGTGTGGATCACGCCGGCGGCCTGGGGGGCGGTCATGCCGCTGCGGATCGTCCAGGCCCGCGTCTCCTTCTCGCCGGTGGTGAAGTAGGTGCGCAGACCCAGCAACGCATAGGTGGCCCGGATCAGGCTCTGCAGCCCCCCTTCCTCCACCCCGAGACCCGCCAGGAACTCGCCGCGCTCCTCCTCCGGCAGCTCGATCAGCTCCGCTTCCACCTGGGCCGAAATCCGCACCGTGCCGGCGCCCTCCTGGGCTGCCAGCTCCACCACCTTCGCCACGTGGGCATTGCCGCTGGCCAGGTCGTCCTCACTCACATTGGTGGCGTAGATGATCGGCTTGGCGGTGAGCAGGCCCAGGGGCTTGATCATCGCCGCCTCCTCCTCGCTCAGGGTCACGCTGCGGGCGGCACCACCCTGCTCGAGCACCGCCTGGATCCGCTCGAGGGCCGCATCCTCCAGCTGGGCCTCCTTGCTGGTGCGCACCTGCTTCTTGAGCCGCTCACGCCGCTTCTCAACCTGTGACAGATCCGCCAGGCCCAGCTCCAGGTTGATCACCTCGGCATCACGCACCGGATCCACCGAGCCGGACACGTGGATGACGTCGTCGTCCTCGAAGCAGCGCACGACGTGCACGATGGCGTCCACTTCACGGATGTTGGCTAGGAACTTGTTGCCCAGACCCTCGCCCTGGCTGGCACCCTTCACCAGGCCGGCGATGTCGACGAACTCCACCCGGGTGGGGATGATCTCCTTGCTGCGGCTCAGATCCGAGAGCTGCTGCAGGCGGGGATCCGGGACGGACACCACCCCGGAGTTCGGCTCGATCGTGCAGAAGGGGTAGTTGGCGGCCTCCGCCTGGGCATTGGCCACAAGGGCGTTGAACAGGGTCGACTTGCCGACGTTGGGCAGGCCGACGATTCCGGCTTTGAGCATCGAGCGAATCTAGGCGGCGCCCTTCCGACGCTTCACCGACGCAGCGCGCCCGGAGATCCGTACCACGGCCGGGACCGCCAGCCGCAAGACTGGTCGCACCGCCGACCGGATCGATGCAAGCCCCCACACCCCTGCGTCCGGTCAACCCGTCTCCCAAGGTGGTGCCCGCTCCCCCCACACCCTCCCCCTCTCCCCCGACGCCCCTGCTCCGGCGCCGGCCGCGCCTACCGGGTGGTCCCCTCGGCCTGGGCCTGGCCTTGGGCGTGGTCGCCCTGGCCGGCACGGGCCTGTGGTGGAGCCAGCGGCGCGGCGCCCTCCGCGATGTGACGCCCTTCACCGTGGAGGCCCGCAGCGGCAGCCTGCCCGGCGTCGTCACCGCCACCGGCGAGCTCGATGCGGTGAAGCGTGTGAACGTGAGCCCGCGCCGCCAGGGTCTGCTCGAGGCCCTCTACGTGGACGAGGGCGACACGGTGCGCGCCGGTCAGCCCCTGGCCCAGATGGATGCCGGCGACCTGGCCGATCGCCAGCAGGAGCTGGTGGCCAACCTGCGTTCGGCCCAGGCGGAACTGGCCCGCAGCGCCAGCGAACTGGCCCGCAACGAACCCCTCTACCGCCAGGGGGCGATCAGCCTCAATGAACTCAACCGCTACCGCACCGACTTTGAGGTGAAGCGGATGGGAGTGGCCGCCGCCCGGCAGCGGGTGGAACAGCGCTCGGTGGAAGGCAGTGAGCTGATCGTGCGTGCCCCGTTCGACGGGGTGATCAGCCAGCGCTTCGCCGACCCCGGCTCCTTCGTGACCCCCACCACCACCGCGTCCGCCAGCGCCGGGGCCACCAGCTCCTCGATCGTGGAGCTGGCCCAGGGCCTGGAGGTGCTGGCGAAGGTGCCCGAGAGCGATCTGGGTCGGCTGCGGCTCGGCATGCCGGCCACGGTGCGCTTCGATGCCTTTCCCGATCGGCGCTTTGCCGCCCGCATCCGCCAGATCGCGCCCCGGGCGGTCAAGACCAACAACGTCACCTCCTTTGAGGTCAAGCTGGCCCTGGAGGATCCGGGGTCGGATCTGCGCATCGGCATGAACGCCGACGTCGATTTCCAGACCGGGCGGCTGCAGGCCGAGACCCTGGTGCCGACCGTGGCGGTGGTGACGGAGAAAGGGCGCCCCGGCGTGCTGCTGGTGGGCAAGGACCGTCAGCCCAGCTTCCAGCCAGTGGAGCTGGGGGTCAGCAGCGGCCGCGACACGCAGATCCTCAGTGGGGTCAAGGCCGGCACCCGGGTGTTCATCGACCTGCCGCCGTGGGCGAAGAAGCGGGAGCGGAGCTGAGGGCGCGCTGCCGCAGGAAGCCGCGACAAGCCTCCAGGATGCGGCCGCTGGCCGCGCCATCGCCAAACGGGTTGTGGGCTCTGGCCATGGCCTCATAGGCGGCCGGATTCTCCAGCAGTTCAGCCGCTGCGGTCACGATCGCTTCGCTGTCGGTGCCGATCAGCCGGGCAGTGCCAGCCTCCACGGCCTCCGGCCGTTCGGTGGTGCGCCGCAGCACCAGCACGGGCTTACCCAGAGCGGGCGCCTCCTCCTGCAGACCACCGGAGTCGGTGAGCAGCAGGGTGCATCCCCGCATCGCCGCCACCAGGGCGTCGTAGTCGAGGGGTTCGGTGAGGAAGGCCCGCGGGTGGTCGCCCAGCAGGGCCTGCAGGGGCTCGCGCACCGTCGGGTTGCGATGCAGCGGCAGCAGCAGGGCCGTATCCGGGAACCGCTCCAGCAGCGCCAGGAAGCCCCGGCCGATCTCCTGCAGCCGCGGCCCCCAGTTCTCGCGGCGATGCACCGTGGCCAGCAGCACCCGCTGCCGGGTCCAGTCGAGGCCAGGCAGGTCGAGGCTGGGGGCCATCTCGGCCATCTGCAGCAGGGCGTCGATCACCGTGTTGCCGGTGGTCAGGATCTCGCCCACCACCCCGGAGGCGCGCAGGTTGTCGGCGGATCGGCCAGTGGGGGCGAAGTGCAGCAGGGCCAGCTGGGAGATCAGCCGGCGGTTCGCCTCTTCGGGAAACGGATCGAACAGGTTGTCGGTGCGCAGACCCGCCTCCACGTGACCCACCGGGATCTGCTCGTAGAACGCCGCCAGGGCGCTGGCGAAGGCGGTGGTGGTGTCGCCCTGCACCAGCACCAGATCCGGGGGGTGGGCGGCGAACTCCTGGCGCAGGCCCTGCAGCGCCCCGCAGGTGACATGGGTCAGGGTCTGGTTCGGCGCCATCAGGGCCAGGTCGTGATCGGCGGCCAGGCCGAAGAGCTCCATCACCTGGGTCACCATCTCGCGATGCTGGCCGGTGAGAACCACCCGGGTGCGCAGGTCGTCGGCCTGGCGGAAGGCACGGATCACCGGCGCCAGCTTGATCGCCTCGGGACGGGTTCCCAGAACGATGGTGACGAGCGGTGGCTGGGCGCCGTTGGGATCGGACAAGGCCGGGGGGCGGACCTGCAAATCCTAAGGAGGACGGGCGCCGGGGACTGACAAGCCGGCGGATTCACGCCAAGCTCATGGGACTTCCCCAACGGCCGGCACCCCCACAGGGCCGTCCCGAGCGATTCACGAGCGCGTCATGACCGAGGCCCCCTTCGCCACCACCAGCATGCCCGCCCCGCCACCGCCGCCGCCCGGGCTGTTCACCCAGCCGGAACCGGTGGTCAGCTTCACCCGCGATGGCGAACTGGGGCCCTTCCCCGCCACCCTCGAGGAGATCGTCCGGATCGCCCACACCCGCAACTTCTCCGACATCCACCTGGGGGTCTCCGAAGAACCGCGCTACCGCCATCGCGGCGACGTGATCCACACCGGCTGGCCGGTGACGGATGCGGTGACCTTCCGCGACTGGCTGCGGGAGATGCTCAGCCCCGCCCAGATCGATGCCTTCCTGCACGACAAGGAGTTCGACGGCTCCCATGCTTTCCCCTTCGTGCGCGTCCGGATCAACCTGCTCGACACCCTGCGCGGGCCGGCGATGGTGCTGCGCCTGATTCCCCAGGACATCCCCACGATCGAGGATCTGCATCTACCGGAGGTGCTCAAGACCCTGGCCGAACGGCCCAAGGGCATGATGCTGGTCACCGGGCCGACGGGCTCGGGCAAGAGCACCACCCTGGCGGCGATCATCGACTACATCAACCGGTCGATGAAACGCCACATCATCACGATCGAGGATCCGATCGAATTCGTGCACCAGAGCCGCGATTCCCTGATCCGCCAGCGGGAGGTGGGATCCCATACCAAGCTGTTCAAGGCTGCCCTGCGCGCCGCCCTGCGCGAAGATCCCGATGTGATCCTGATCGGTGAGATCCGCGACCAGGAAACCCTCACCACCGCCATCGAAGCCTCCCAGACCGGTCACCTGGTGTTCGGCACCCTGCACACCAACTCCGCCGTGCGGACCGTGGAACGAATCCTGGGCATGTATCCGCCGTCGGAACAGGAGAGTGTTCGTCGCTCGGTATCGGAATCGCTGCTGGCGGTGATCGCCCAGGGCCTGATCAAAACCTCCGATGGCAAACGCACCGGCTTCTTCGACCTGCTGATCAATACCGACGCCTGCCGCGATTACATCATGCGCGGCCAGCTTGATGAAATCGAAGACATCATGTCCCGCAGTGCCTTCGACGGCATGATCACCAGCAACAAATCCCTGGCCGATCTCGTGGCCCAGGGTCGGGTGCTGGCGGAAGACGCCATGGCGATGAGCCTCAAGCCGGCCGAACTGTCCCAGGTGCTGCGCGGCCGCACCTGACGCCGGTGCCCCAGAGGCTGCGGGCGGAGCCGACCACGGCTCCGCTCAGCCGGGGTTGACGGCAAGCACCCTGGCCAGCAACAGCACCAGCAGGCCCACCGAGAGACCGAGCATCGCCAGCCGGCCGTTCCAGATCTCGGCCTGGGGGGTGAAACCCCGGCGCCAGGCGTTGAGCTCCTCCTGGGAGACGGGCTCAGGAGCCCCACCCGGCCCCTGGGCCTCCAGAGGGGGCTGGCCGGGCTCGACGGCTGACAGGGGCTGGGCTGGAGGCATGGGCTGGGCCGGGGGCATGGGCCTTCCCCTGGGGGGCCCTCACTGTAGAGGCCTCAAAACAGCGGCTGGGGTTCGTAAAGGCGGCCGGCCTGCTCCAGGGGCAGGCGGGGGGCCACCCCGAGGTCGAGGCAGCTGCGGCAGCCGGCGGCCAGGCGTGCCGCGGCGGCCACCCCGATCATGGCCGCGTTGTCGGTGCAGTAAGCCAGGGGGGCGACCCGCCAGGCCAGCCCCTGGTCGGCGGCGGTGCTGGCCAGCATCTGCCGCAGCCGGCGATTGGCGGCCACACCGCCCACCAGCACCAGGGTGCTGAGGCCCTGATCCCGGGCACAGCGGCAGCTGCGCTCCACCAGCACCTCCGCCACCACCTGCTCGAAGCTGGCCGCCAGATCGGCCACGGGCAGCGCTTCCGTGCCGCCCCGCAGCTCCTCCACCCGGCGCAGCACCGCCGTCTTGAGCCCGCTGAAGCTGAAGTCGTAGGGGAGGTAGCCGCCGCCGGGCGCCGAGACACGCCCCTTGGGCAGGGCGAAGCGCCGGCAGTCGCCGCCGGCGGCCGCAGCCTCGATCGCCGGCCCCCCCGGGTAGCCCAGGCCGAGCAGCCGCGCCACTTTGTCGAAGCACTCGCCGGCGGCGTCGTCATGGCTGCGGCCGAGCCGCGTGTACACACCGGGCGCGTCCACCCGCACCAGCTCCGTGTGACCGCCGCTCACCAGCAGCACCAGATAGGGGCCCGGCGGCAACGGTTCCCCGAGCAACACCGAGCAGAGATGGCCCTCCAGGTGATGCACCCCGAGGAAGGGGAGGCCATGCAGCCGGGCCAGGGTGCGGGCCGTCACCGATCCGGTGAGCAGGGCCCCCACCAGCCCGGGGGCCACGGTGGCGGCCACGCCGTCGAGATCGGACGGGGCCAGGCCGCTCTCCGTGAACACCCGGGCGATCAGCGACGGCAGGGCCTCCAGGTGGCGGCGGGAGGCGATCTCCGGCACCACCCCGCCCCAACGGGCGTGCTCGGCGATCTGGGAGGCGACGGCCGAGGCCAGCACCTGCCGGTCCCGCACGATCGCCGCGGCCGACTCGTCACAACTTGTTTCGAGGGCCAGAACCGTGGGCATGGGCCGGAGGCGACTCCCCTACTGTCCGCGAGTGACATCCTGCCCCGCGGCAGGTCCTTCCGCGCCCCTCCTCATGCGCCGATTCTTTTCCGGCCGTCTGCTGGCTGTCCTGCTTTCCGCCTTCCTGCTGATCGGCTTCGCCCCTGCGGCCCAGGCCGACATCGGCGGCCTCACCCCCTGTGCTGAGAACGCCCGCTTCCAGCAGCGCGCCAGCACCGCCATCACCGCCCAGGCCAAGGCCCGCTTCGAGCGTTACAGCCAGGCCCTCTGCGGCGCTGATGGCCTGCCCCATCTGATCGTCGACGGCCGCTTCAGCCACGCCGGCGATTTCACGATCCCCGGCATCGCCTTCCTGTACATCGCCGGTTGCATCGGCTGGGCTGGTCGCACCTATCTCCAGGCCGTCCGCAGCCGCAAGGACGCCACCATGCACGAGATTCAGATCGACGTGCCCCTCGCCCTCAAGAGCACCATCGCCGCCGCCACCTGGCCCCTGGCTGCCTTCGGCGAGCTCACCAGCGGCAAGCTGACCGAGTCCGACAGCAAGGTCACCGTTTCTCCCCGCTGAGCGCCCTGCGCCTCCGCCCTTCCACCGCACGTCCTGACGTCATGAAGAAGTTTCTCACCACAGCCCCTGTGTTCGCGGCGATCTGGTTCACCATCACCGCCGGAATCATGATCGAGTTCAACCGCTTCTACCCCGATCTGCTGTTCCATCCCCTCTGAATCGGGCAGCCCCGAAGCGACAGGCGGCCTCACGGCCGCTTTTTTTGTGTCCTGCCTCCCGGCGAGGCCCAAGAGCCGGTCGCGAAGGCTCGGCTCAACAACCGTCCCGGACCGATGCCAGCTCCGGGCTCGAAGCTGCAGCCCAGTCTCCCCGGGGTGGTGCCGGTGCCCGGCGGCCGAGGCCGGCCCTGGGGCGAGGCTTGGGCATGGTCAGCCGGTTCACCATGGGCAGCCCCGCAACCGCTGGCGTCCACGGGAGTCGTCCGCCGCTCAGCTCAGCTCGGTTCAGCTGAGCTGAGCCCCATCTGCCGCTCCAGCTCCGCGAGGGCCGTCTGCAGATCGGCGTTCACCACCACCGCATCGAACTCCCCGGCCGCCTCCAGTTCCACCCGAGCCCGGGCCAGTCGCCGCTGGATCGCCTCCTCGCTGTCGGTGCCGCGGCCGCGGATGCGCCGCTCCAGCTCCTCGAAGCCGGGCGGCGCCAGGAACAGCTGCTGGGCATCCGGGCAGCTCCGGCGCACCTGACGTGCCCCCTCGAGTTCGATCTCCAGCAGCACCGGCCGGCCCTGGCGCAGCTGCGCCTCCACCGGCGGCCGGGGGGTGCCGTACAGGTTGCCGGCGAATTCGGCCCACTCCAGGAAGCCCCCCTCCGCCACCTGCCGCTCGAAGACGGGACGATCGAGGAAAAAATAGTGCTGCCCCTCCAGCTCACCGCCGCGGGGCTGGCGTGTCGTGGCCGAGATCGACAGCCAGATCTCGGGGTGACGGGCCAGCAGCAGGCCCACGAGGGTGCCCTTGCCCACCCCGCTGGGGCCGGTGAGCACGGTGAGTCGGCCCGGGGGCACGCTGGCGTTCACGCAGAGGTCGGCGACTGGGCTGCAGAGTAAAGGCCATGCCCCAACGCTCCGCCAGTGCCGCCGTGACCCGGCCCCTGCCCGCGATCGACCTCAGCAGCCTGCGGGCCCTGCTGGCCGAGCTGCGGGGGGCCCTGGTGCCCAGCCGCTTTGAGAAGGCCCAGCAACCCGATGGCCAGGGCATCCAGCTGGCGCTGCGCACCCTGGAGGGAGTGCAATGGCTGGAGCTGAGCTGGCTGGCCGAGGCCCCGCGGCTGCTGGCGATCCCGGCCCCGCCCCGGCGGGGGGAGGGCAGCACCCTGGCGCTTCAGCTGCAGCACGGCCTGCGCGGCCTCGCCCTGGTCTGCCTGCACTCCCCGAGCTGGGAGCGGGTGGTGGAGCTGGGCTTCGCCCGCCGCCCCGGCGAGGCGCCCCAGCGCTGGCTGGTGCTCGAACTGATGGGGCGCCACAGCAACCTGTTCCTGCTGGATGAGGACCGTCGCGTGATCGCCCTGGCGCGCCAGGTCCGCAGCGATCAGTCGCGGCTGCGGCCGATCGGCACCGGCGACGTCTACAGCCCACCACCGCCCGCGGCCGGTGCGATCCCGCGCCTGGACGAACCCGAGGCCGCCTGGCGGCGCCGGCTGAGCCTGGTGCCCCTGCCCCTGGGCCAGGCCCTGCGCCAGGCCTACCAGGGCATCGGCCCAGCCCAGGCACGGCTGCTGGTGCAGGGCCCCGGCCGCCCGGACACGGCCGGGCGACAACGGGCCGAGGAACGGCTGAGCCAGCCGGTGGCAAGCCTCGACGAGCCGGGCTGGCAGGCCCTGCACCGCCACTGGCAGACCTGGCTGACGGCCCTCGAGCAGGAGCGCTTCAGCCTCAGCTGGCCCAGCCCCGACCAGTGGTGCTGCTGGGGCCCCGCACCGGAGACCGCACCGGACGCCACGCCGGACCCCCTGGCGATCAATCGCGCCCTGGCCCACTTCTACGCCGAGCGGCTGGGGCAACGCCGGCTGCAGCAGCGCCGCCAGGGCCTGCTGCAGCGGATCAACGCCGCCATCGAGCGGGAGCGCCGGGATGCCGCCCTGCAGCAACAGCGGCTGGAGGCCGCAGCCGGCAGTGAAGAGCTGCAGCGCAGCGCCGATGCCCTGCTCAGCCAACCGGCACCGGACCGGGAGATGATCAGCCAGGCCCAGAAGCTGTACCACCGGGCCCGCAAGCTGCGCCGCTCGGTCGCCGCGATCACGCCGCTGCTGGAGGGGCATCGCCAGCGGCTGGCCTGGCTCGAGGCCAGCCAGGGCTACCTGGAGGACGCCGAGGAGGAGCAGCAGCTCGAGGAGTTGGAGCAGGAGCTGCTCAGCTGGGTCGGCGGCCGCTCGCGCCAGCCGACCCCGGGCCGGCGCGAGCGCCGGGGGGGCCGCGGCGAGGCTCCGGCCGGCAGCACGCCGCTGGAGCTGCGCAGTCCGGCCGGGCTGCGCCTGCAGGTGGGCCGCAACCATCGCCAGAACGAATGGATCAGCCTGCGCCAGGCCCGCCGCGGCGATCTCTGGTTCCATGCCCAGGAGATCCCGGGCAGCCACGTGGTGCTCAAGGCCTCCGAGGGGCTGGCCGGCGAGGCGGATCTGGCCGCCGCCGCCGACCTCGCCGCCCACTTCAGCCGCGCCCGCTCCAGCGGCCGCGTGCCGGTGCTGATGGTGCCGACCGAATCGCTGCAGCGGATCCCTGGGGCGGGCCCCGGCACCGTGCGCCACGGCGGCGGTGAGGTGCTCTGGGGAGAACCGGCCCGGGCCCTGGCCGTGCTGGCGGCCCCTAACCTCAGCCAGGACGAGCGGTCATGAACGACATCCCACCCCCCGCAAGCGGCGGACCCGCCCTGGTGCCGCCCCCCCCGGTCCCGGCCCTGTCAGAGCCGAACACCGACCCCGCCGACGACTTCCCCGGCGAGGTGGAGATGACGCTGGTCGATCACCTCGAGGAACTGCGCCGCCGGCTGCTGCGCAGCCTGCTGGCGGTGGTGGTGGCCGCGGCCGGCTGCCTGTTGCTGGTGCGACCGCTGGTGCGGCTGCTGGAGATGCCCGCCGAAGGGGTGCGCTTCCTGCAGCTCGCCCCCGGCGAATTCCTGTTCGTCTCCCTCAAGGTGGCGGGTTACGCCGGGCTGACCCTGGCCCTGCCCTGGATCCTGTTCGAGGTGCTGGGCTTCGTGCTGCCCGGGCTCACGCGCCGGGAGCGGCGGCTGGTGGCTCCGGCCGTGGCCGGTTCCACGGTGCTGTTCGCCGCCGGACTGGCCTTCGCCTGGTGGGCCCTGGTGCCGGCCGCCCTGCGGTTCCTGGTGAGCTACGGCGCCGATGTGGTGGAGCCGATCTGGTCGATCGAGCGCTACCTCGACTTCGTGCTGCTGCTGATGGTGACCACGGCGCTGGCCTTCCAGCTGCCGGTGCTGCAGCTGGTGCTCGGAGCCCTGGGGCTGGTGGATTCGCGCCGGATGCTCGGGGCTTGGCGCTGGGTGGTTGTGGGCAGCGCCCTGGCCGGCGCCGTGCTCACACCCTCCACCGATCCGGTGACGATGCTGCTGCTGTCCGGGGCGATCACCGGTCTGTACCTCGCCGGCGTGGGCCTGGTGCGCCTGAGCGAACAGGTGCGCCGGCCCAGCCCTGCCTGACCGGCCCCACCTGGCAGGGGCGGATCAGAGCAGGAATTCGCTGGCCCGCGCCCCGTCGATCGCCAGGGGCAGGGACAGGGCCTTGCCGAGGCGGGGGCGATCGCGGGTGCTGCCCAGCCAGCTGCGAACGTCAGCCGCCACCGCCAGGTCGTTGAGGGCCGCGCAGACCGCCTCCAGCCGCTCGCCGTACTGCTCGGGGGTGAGCGGGAAGGACTGCTGCTCAAGGTGACCCCACATCACCTGGAAGTACAGGCGCCCATGGCGCTGCACCAGCCGCACGTCGTAAGAGGCCTGCCAGCGTTCCCGCAGCAGGCCCAGGAGTTCGTCGGCCGTGAGGGGAGAGCCCGTGAATCCGCTGCCGCTGGGGCGGAGCTTAGGGGGAAGCGGCGTCGGGTCTGCACTACGGCTTGTTGCAGCCCCCCCGGAGAGCCAGTGGCGACGGCGCGGAGCGGGAACGGCACCAACTAAGGTGGTCGCCACGTTGCCCCGGAATCGGAACGTCGCGCATGACCCAGATCCCCGCCAGCTCCCCCCGTGGTGATGTGCCCGGAATGGGTCGTCGGCAGTTCATGAATCTGCTCACCTTCGGCTCCTGCGCCGGCGTCGCCCTGGGCGCCCTCTACCCGGTGGCCAATTACTTCATCCCCCCCCGGGCCGCCGGTGGCGGTGGTGGCACCACCGCCAAGGATGCCGATGGCAATCCGGTGACCCTCAGCGGCTGGCTGTCCAACCACAAGGAAGGCGACCGCAGCCTGGTTCAGGGTCTCAAGGGTGATCCCACCTACCTGGTGGTCGACGGTCCCGATTCGATCGGCGAGTACGGCATCAACGCGATCTGCACCCACCTGGGTTGCGTGGTGCCCTGGAACAGCGGCGCCAACAAGTTCATGTGCCCCTGCCACGGCTCCCAGTACGACGCCACCGGCAAGGTGGTGCGCGGCCCAGCCCCCCTCTCCCTGGCCCTGGCCCACGTCAGCGTCGAGAACGACAACGTCTTCCTGAGCCAGTGGACGGAAACCGACTTCCGCACCGGCGAAAAGGCCTGGTGGGCCTGATCCCCTCTTCTCCCGCTGCCACCCTCGCCGATCCACCTCCCGCCATGCGTCGCTTCTTCCCCGCCCTCCTCGGCTGCCTCCTCAGCCTGGCCGTCCTGGTCGCCGGCGCCACCCCGACCTGGGCCTACCCCTTCTACGCCCAGCAGAACTACGCCAGCCCGCGCGAAGCCACGGGCAAGATCGTTTGCGCGAACTGTCACCTGGCCAAGAAGCCGACCCGGGTCGAGGTGCCCCAGGCCGTCTTCCCCGACACGGTGTTCAAGGCCGAGGTCGAGATCCCCTATGACAGCTCGGTTCAGCAAGTCTCTGGCGACGGCAGCCCCACGGGCCTGAATGTCGGCGCGGTGGTGATGCTGCCCGAGGGCTTCACCCTCGCCCCCCAGGATCGCCTGAGTGACGAGCTCAAGGAAGAGACCCAGGGCATCTACTACACCCAATACAGCGAGACCCAGCCCAACATCCTTCTGGTCGGTCCCCTCCCCGGTGATCAGCACCAGAAGATCGTCTTCCCGGTGCTCTCCCCCGATCCGGCCACGGACAGCAACATTCACTTCGGCAAGTACCAGCTGCACGTTGGCGGCAACCGCGGCCGCGGCCAGGTGACCCCCACTGGTGAGAAGACCAACAACAACCTCTTCGCCGCCACCACCACCGGCACCGTCGCCTCGATCGAGACCGCCGAGAACGGCGCCACCGTGATCACCCTCACCACCGCCAACGGCAGTGTCACCGAAACCATTCCCGCCGGTCCGGCCGTCACCGTGAAGGTGGGTGATGCCGTCAGCGCTGGGTCTCCCCTCACCGCCGATCCCAACGTGGGCGGCTTCGGACAGGTGGATGCCGAAGTGGTTCTCCAGGATCCGCTCCGCATCTACGGCATGCTGGCCCTGTTCGCCCTGGTGGCCCTGGCCCAGATCCTTCTCGTGCTCAAGAAGCGTCAGGTCGAGAAGGTTCAGGCGGCTGAGGGCCTGGTCTGACCCCTTCCCCCATGCCACTTCTGGCGATCTTCACCTCCCCGGGGCCCCTGGTCTTCCAGCTGGGCCCCTTCTCCTTGCGCTGGTATGGCCTGCTGATCGCCATCGCCGTGCTGGTGGGCCTGATCCTGGCGATGCGCCTCGCCCGTCGGCGCGGCATCGACCCTGGCCTGGTCGCCGACCTGCTGCCGCTGCTGGTGATCGGCGCCGTGATCGGTGCCCGAACCTATTACGTGGCCCTGGAATGGCGCCAGTACCAACAGCACTGGGGCGATGTGCTGGCAGTCTGGCGGGGAGGCATCGCCATTCATGGCGCTCTGCTGGGTGGCCTGCTGACCACCGTGCTGTTCTGCCGCTGGCGGCGTCAGGCCTTCTGGCCATTGCTTGATGTGCTGATGCCGGCGGTGGCCCTCGGCCAGGCGATCGGGCGCTGGGGCAATTTCTTCAATTCCGAGGCCTTCGGTCTGCCCACCGACCTGCCCTGGAAGCTCACGATCCCGCCGGCCCAGCGACCGGTGGAGTTCCTCGGCAACACCGGCTTCCACCCCACCTTCCTGTACGAATCGATCTGGAATCTCGGGGTCTGCGGCCTGCTGCTGCTGCTGTTCCGCCAGTCCGATCGGGGGCGGATCCGGCTGCCGGCCGGTGCCCTCACCTGCATCTACCTGATGGCCTACAGCAGCGGCCGGGTCTGGATTGAGGGCCTGCGCCTCGATCCCCTCTGTCTGTTTGCCAGCCCTCCGTTCTGTGAGGGTGGGCTGCGGATGGCCCAGCTTGTCAGCCTGCTGCTGATCGCCCTCGGCGGCCTCGGCCTCTGGTGGCTGTGCATCCGCCGCCGCCCTCTGCCCGATCCCGCCGGAGTCACCCCATGAGCCATCCCGTCCAGATCGTCGGAGCCGGCCCCGGCGCCCCCGATCTGATGACCCTGCGGGCAGCCCGGGCGGTCGAACAGGCCGAGGTGCTCGTCTGGACCGACTCCCTGGTCAATCCGGCGATCGCCGCCCTGGCTCCCGAGGCCTGCGAGCGGGTGCGCACCAGCACCCTCACCCTCGAGGAGGTGATGGCGGTGGTGGTGGAGCGTGCCCAGGCCGGCCGACGGGTGGTGCGGCTGCACGATGGCGATCCCTGCCTCTACGGCGCCTTGCAGGAGCAGATCTGCCGCCTCGCCGATGCCGGCCTCGAAGTGGAGGTGGTGCCGGGTCTGAGCGCTTACCAAGCCACAGCCGCCGCCCTGCCCACTGAGCTCACGATCCCCGGCCTGGTGCAGACGATTGTGCTCAGCCGCGCCGGAGGGCGCACGGGTGTGCCGGAGCGAGAGTCGCTGGAGCGGCTGGCGGCGCTGCAGGCCTCGCTCTGCCTGTACCTCAGCGCCCGCCACGTGGAAGAGGTGGAGGCGGAATTGCTGCGCCACTACCCGGCCGATACACCGGTGGCGATCGGCTACCGGGTGAGCTGGCCCGACCAGTGGCTCACGGTGGTGCCCCTCAACGCCATGGCCGCCACCAGTCGGGAGCGGGAGCTGATCCGCACCACCCTCTACGTGGTGAGCCCGGCCCTGCGCCCACCGGCCCAGGCCCGCTCCAGGCTCTACTGGGCCGGCCATCATCACCTGTTCCGCGGCGGCGCTGAATGACCCTGGGCGGCCCCGGGTGGGCGGCAGCGGAGGGAGGCAACGGGACCAGACAGCGGGGCTCGCGGAGCCCGATCGGACCTGAGCTGGGTGTCCCAGCCGCTTCAGAGGCAGGCCGAGGGCACGGCCGGTGGCTCATGCAGCTCGCGCTCCAGCCGCTCCCGATCAAAGCGGCAGCCGAGCCGAGCCGCGATGACCTCCAGATCCCGTTCCGCGTTGCCCAGGCAACAGGTGCCCCCCGGTGATGGCGTCACGTTGAAGATCAGCCCCGGCACCGCCGGAATGCTCACCTCCCCGAGCATCAGCCGGCGCTCCTGCTTATCAATCAGCTGGGGCCGCACGCCCCCGTAGCCCTCGGCGAAGCGCAGATCCTCGAGCCGCAGCCCCGGCACGATCTTGCGGGCATCGGCCAGGAACAGCCGCCGCCGCAGCCAGGGCACCTCGAACAGCAGATTGCGCAGGATGTAGGCGCGGATGTCGGGCACCCCGAACAACTGCCACAGCACCGCCAGCACCGCGCCATCGAGCCGCAGAACCCGCAGGAACTCCCAGAACGAGGCGGCGACGTAGCGCTCCAGCCGCGGCATCAGCAGAGCCGTGGGTCCGAAGCGGGTCTTGCCGGGCGCGCGCACATCGGGATCGCCATGCAGCGCGGCGAACGGCAGCTTGTCGTTCTGCACCGTGTAGACCTTGCCCCGCAGCAGATCAGGGGTGAAGTAAAAGCTGCCGGCCACCGGCAGGCAGGAATACTGCAACCCATAGCCCATCGCCTGGGCCATCAGCAGGCTGTGGGCTCCGGCGTTGACCACCACCTGGCGGGCCCGCACGCGCTGGAGCGGCGCCCCTGCAGCACCGGCCGTCGGGACCATGTCCACCACGAAGGTCTCGCCATCGGGCACGATGCGGCGCACCGTCGTTCCCAGGCGCAGATCCAGCTGACGCGGGCCATCGGCGAGGGCGGCGCGGGCCTGGCTGAGGAACGATTCGGAGAGGGCTTCGTAGTCGACCGCCGTCGGCGAATCGCGGATGCCGATGGCGAGGATCGGCTCCGGCCTGGGCTGGTCGCCGTTGAGGGCCACCTGCGGCTCCCACTGGGCGATCGCCTGTGCATCCAGCAGCTCCATCGCCGGGAAATGGGGCGAGAACTCCTCAAAGCGGCGACGCAGGAACGCACACTCCTGATCGCCCACCCCGAGCACCATCTTCGGGGTGTGAAACACACAGCGATCGCGCTCAGCGGGTTCGAGCAGATCGCCGTATCGACCGATCATCTCAGCGGTTCGCTTCACCCGGAGCGCCTTTTCCAGGGTGTAGTTGGTCTCGATGTCGCCGCAGTGGATCGTCTGGCTGTTGTTGGTGGCCTTGGAATTCACCTGGGCCAGGCGGTCATACCGCTCCACCAGGGTGATCGAGGCCAGATCGGTGTAGCGCGCCAGCTCGAACAGCAGGGCGGTGCCACAGACGCCGCCACCGACGATCAGCACATCGGTCTGCGGCAGCTCATCATGCTGTCCCGCCGCCGCCCCCGGATCCGCCGGCGTGGCCACGCCGGCGGCCCGTCCGGAACCCTGCTCGCTGCTCACCCGGCCCTCGCCTCCATCGCGACCCGATCCTCTCGCACCAGCCTTCCTCCCCTGCGGCGGCCATCGGAGCAACCGGCAGCGGCCGTCGGCAGGGAGGCCTCGCGCGCGCGGTCAGCGGCGCGATTGCCGGGTCAGCCGTGGTCTATGCTCGCTCCAGTGCGGGCAACGCACAGTCGACGCGCGGCGATCGACGCAACAGGGCGATTAGCACAGCGGTAGCGCACTTCCTTCACACGGAAGGGGTCACTGGTTCGAATCCAGTATCGCCCACTTAAATAGAACCATTTGCAAACCCTGCGGGCACTCTCTGCCGGGTCTCGGCATACTGCAGGCGCCCCGCCGTGTGTCGCACCGTGCCCATCTCCCGGGTTGCTGGCAGCATCCGCCCGCCCGAACTGCAGGCCCTCGGAGAACGGCTGGCTGAATCCCGCCGCCAGCAGGGCATCAGCCAGGAGGAGCTGGCGGAACGGCTGCGGCTGGGCACCGATCAGCTCGATGCCCTCGAGCAGGGCGATCTCAGCCGCCTGCCGGAACCGGTGTTCGTGATTGCCCAGGCGAAGCGGGTGGCCGGGGCCCTGGGGATCAACATCGACGCCCAGATCAGCGCGTTGAACCGCAGCGGGGTGATGCAGCCGCCACAGCGCGGCGCCACCCCGATCCCCCCACCCTGGGCGCCCGCCACCCGGGACCCGGTCGACGCCGCCGCCGCGGCCGGCCCCCCCGGGTCAGAACCGGCCGAACGGCCGCAGCGCCAGAGGGCCTGGCTGCCGGTCGCCACGGCGGCCGTGCTGATCTTCAGCGTCAGCGGGGTGCTGCTGTTCACCCGCCAGGGCGGCGGGATCCCGGCCGATCGGCGCCTCAGCCCACCAGCGGCGGCACCAGCGCCCCCTCCGGCCCCTCGACCCTGAGCTGAAGGCCGGCAGCTTCCTGCATCACCTCGGCGCAGGAGCGCAGGCTCCAGCACTCGAGGCTGAGATCCGCGGCCCCCTCGTGTTCGGCCACCTGGCGGGGCTGCAGGCTGATCGTCACGCCTTCGGGCTCCCCCTCCCGGCTGTGCATGGGCCGGACGTCAAGCCCCTCGACCCGGGACTCCGGTCGGCGATCCAGGGCGGCCGCCAGACGCAGCAGCAGGGCCATCGATGTCACGGTGCGCCGATCCTCGCGGCTCTCGATCAGCTGCCACGACTCGTGGCGCTTCTTGGGCAGGCTGCGGCGGTGGTAACGGGCGATGGCCGCGACCATCAGGTGCTCAGCCTGGGAATAGCCCAGCAGCTCACCATGGCGGATCAGGTACCAGGTGTGCTTGTGATAGGCCGCCACGTTGACGTGTTTGCCGCAGGAGTGGAGCTGGGCGGCGGCCCAGAGCAGCAGGCGCCCCTCCCCACGATCGTGGTGCAGCAGCCCCCGGGTCTGGTCGTAGAGGCTCAGGGCGTGGCGGGCCACCTGGTCGGCCCGGGCGGAGTCGACCCCGTAGACGCGGGCCAGATGGCGCACCGTGCGCTCGCGGATCGTGCTCTGGAAGGCGAAGCGATCCCCCAGCAGGCCGCTGCGCAGCATCCAGTCCATGATCAGGCCCTCCCGCAGGGCGCGCTCGCAGACCACAAAGCCGTCGACCCCGAGCATGTCGATCGCCGTGAGCAGGATCAGGGCTCCGGGCACGATGATCTCGGCCCGCCGATCGTTGATCGTCGCCAGGGCGCGGCGCTGCTCCGGGGTCATCGCCACGAGGCGATCCACGATCTGGGCGACCCGGGTGCGGCTGACACGGTAACCGTGCAGCTTGAGCGGTGGTTTCGGGTCGTCGGCCGCCGCCAGGGCCGCGATCGCCATCGCCGTGCCGCTGGTGGCCACCAGAACCGGCCCAACCCCCTGGGGCAGCTCGCGACGCACCTGGGCCACCGCCGGATCGAGCGCCCCCTGGATGTAGGCGGCCAGGAAGGTGCGCCGACCCGAAGGCAGCGGATCCTGCTGGCAGAACTCCCGCTGCAGACGCACGGCGCCGATCCGGCTGCTGGTCAGCACCCGGGCATCCCGGCCGTCGGCCAGGATCAGCTCAGTGGAGCCACCACCGATGTCGAGGATCAGGTGAGGCTGCTCGCCGAAGGCCATCCCCGACAGAACACCCAGATAGATCAGCCGGGCCTCCTCCGGGCCGCTGACCAGATCGACGTCCAGGTCGAGCTGCTCCTGCAGGCTCTGCAGGAAGGTCCGCCCGTTGGGAGCCTCACGCACGGCGCTGGTGGCCGCGGTGACGATCTGCTCCACCCCATGGCTGCGGGCCAGATCGCGGCAGTGGCGCAGGGTGCGGAAGGCCCGCTCGATCGACTCGGCACTCAGATCACCGGTCTCGGGATCGCGCTCGCCGAGGCGGGTGGTGCTCTTCTCGGCCAGCAGCACCGAGAAGCTGTGCAGGGAGGGATCGATCGCCGCCACCAGCAGGTGGATCGAGTTGGTGCCGATGTCGATCGCCGCCACCCGGCGCTCGGTGGTGGGTCGGGTGGCGCCGTCGCTCACCGCCAGGGCAAGGGAGTCGGAGCTCTGAACCATGGCAAGCCGGGGCCGCTGCGGCGGCGCCACTTTGCCACCGCCGGGAGCCTCTGGCAGCGGCCCTAGGGTTGGGCACGACCCGGGGGAGGCGATGGCAGGGCAGGAGGCCGGCGGCCGCAACGGACGCCCGCGCGGCGATGCCGGACTCGGCGAGTCCGGCAGTGGACTGAACCGGGGGGCGATGGCGCGGCCGCAGCGCTCCGGCCCGCTCGCCTGTCCCCACCCCCTCAGCGATGCCCTGCAGCTGCTGCGCTGGCACAAGCCCAGCGGCCGCCTGATCCTGCTGATTCCCGCCGGCTGGGCCCTGTGGCTGGCCCCCGGCGCCCCTCCAGCGGCTCCCCTGGTGGGCTGGATCGTGCTCGGTGGCCTGGCGGTCAGCGGCGCCGGCTGCGTGGCCAACGACCTCTGGGACCGCCGCATCGACCCCCAGGTGGAACGCACCCGGGACCGCCCCCTGGCGGCAGGGCGGATCGGCGTGAACGCGGCCGTGCTGCTGCTGCTGCTGTGCCTGCTGGCGGCCCTGGCGGTGGTGCTGGCCCTGCCCGCCGCGGTGCGGGGCCCCTGCCTGGCGCTGGCCGTGGCCACCCTGCCACCGGTGCTCCTCTACCCCTCGGCCAAGCGCTGGTTCCCACTGCCCCAGCTGGTGCTGGCCTTCTGCTGGGGGTTCGCCGTACTGATCCCCTGGGCCGCCAGCGGCGGCTTCCAGGCCCCCGAGGCGGGCCCTGTCCTGGCCCTCACCTGGCTGGCGGCGGTGGTGTGGACCTTCGGTTTCGACACCGTCTACGCGATGAGCGACCGGGAGGACGACCGACGCCTCGGCGTGCGCAGCAGCGCCCTGACCCTCGGCCGGCGTGCCCCGGCCGCAGTCGCCCTCTGCTACGGGCTCACGGCCCTGGCCCTGGCGGCCGCCGCCGTGCTGCAGGGCATCGGCGGCCCTTTGTTTTGGATTCCCTGGGCCCTGGCCGCCGCCGGCATGCAGCGCGACGCGGCCGTGCTCCACCATCCCGACCTGCCCCGCTCCGCCTACGGCCGCCATTTCGCCAACCAGGTGCGGCTCGGCGCCCTGCTGCTGCTCGCCCTGATCCTGCCGTTCCTGGCCCGCTGAACCCGATGCCCCGCCCGGTCTCCGCCCCCAGCCTTGCGCTGGCCCCGCCCCTGCACCCCGGCGACCGGGTGCGGCTGGTGGCGGCCAGCTCGGCCCTCGAGCAGGCCACCCGGCTGGAGGAGGGCATCGCCATCCTGCGGAGCTGGGGACTGGACGTGGAACCCCGCAGTCAGGAGCTGGTGGGCCGCCGCTGGGGTTATCTGGCCGGGGCGGATGCCGAGCGAGCCGCCGACCTGCGGCCTGAGCAGGAGGACGAGCAGTCGGCGGCGGGCCTGCTGGCCTGCGTGCGCGGCGGCTGGGGATCGGCCCGGCTGCTGGAGGGCGATCTGGATCTGCCACCGGGCTGGCTGCTCGGCTTCTCGGATGTCACCTCCCTGCTCTGGCATCGGGTGGCCCGCGGCCAGAGCGGTGCGATCCACGGCCCGCTGCTGACCACCCTGGCGGCGGAACCGGCCTGGAGCCGGGAGCGTCTGCGGGCCCTGCTGTTCGGCCAGCCCCTGGCGGATCTGCGGGGCACCCCCTGGGGCGGCGGCCAGGCGGAAGGCCCGCTGCTGGTGGCCAATCTCACGGTGGCGACCCACCTGCTGGGCACCGCCCACCTGCCGAATCTCGATGGAGCGATCCTGATCCTGGAGGATGTGGGCGAGGCTCCCTACCGGCTGGAGCGGATGCTCACCCACTGGCGCCTGTGCGGCGCCCTGGGGCGGCTGGGGGGCCTGGGATTCGGCAGCTTCAGTGGCTGCGAGGAGGCGGACGGTCGGGCCGATGAACCGGCGGACCGGCGCTTCAGCGTGGCGGAGGTGCTGCAGGAACGGAGTGCCGACCTGGCCATTCCGCTGGTGGCCGATCTGCCGGTGGGCCATACCCCCGGCAACGCGGCCCTGCCCCTCGGGGTGCGGGCCCGGCTCGACGGCGACAGCGGCAACCTCAGCCTGCTCCCCTGATGGCCGCCGGCTCAGGCCGCCTGCCGGGCCGCCAGCACCGCCTCAGCCACCACCAGATCGAAAGGGGTGGTCACCTTGATGTTGGAAGGCGGTGACTCGAGGATCCGCACCGGCAGCCCCAGCCGCTCGAACAGGGCCGCGTCATCGGTGACGCTCCAGCCCTCGGCCTCGGCCCTGGCATGGGCCTGGCGCAGCTGCGCCACCCCGAAGCCCTGGGGGGTCTGGGCCGCCCAGAGCCAGCGGCGATCAGGCGTGCCGGTGATGGCACCGCCGGCGTCGACCTGCTTGATCGTGTCGCTCACGGGGGTGGCGGCGATCATGCCGGCGCCGGCGGCGACCGCCTCGCGCACGGCGACGCTGCAGCGCTCGAGCAGCTCGGCCTCCACCAGGCAGCGGGCACCGTCATGGATCAGCACGGCCTCCGCCTCCGGCGGCAGGGCGGCCAGGCCCCGGCTCACCGATTCCTGGCGGGTCTCGCCACCCAGGATCCAGCACACCGGGCGGTCGGGACGGGCGGCGGCCACGATCGCCTCCACCGCCGCCTCGTCGAGGGGCTGCCCCATGATCCCGATCCAGGTGATGGCGGGGCAGGCCAGGGCCGCGTCCAGGGTCCAGGCCAGCACCGGCCGACCGGCCACGGGCAGCAGCAGTTTGTTGCGGTCGGCGCCCATCCGGCGGCCGCTGCCGGCGGCGGCAATCAGCAAATGCACAAGCGACCTTCCCGTCGGGGGGAACAACGCAGATCCGCTCCATACAATCAGCCCGCGAGGCCTCCCCCCGATGCGTGCACTGTTTCTGATCCCAGGGGACGGCGTCCGACAGGTGCAGGCCATTCCCGCCGCCGCCGCGGTGGCGGAACAGCTGGGTTTCACTCTTCAGGTGGCCTGCCGCCCCGACGTCGCGGCGATCTGGAAACTGCTGCCTGCGGTGGAGAAGGTGATTCCCTTTCCGTTCGGCGATGCCTCCCTGGCGGACTGGGCCAACCTGCTCGGCTCGGTGCGTGAACCCGACTTCCAGGCCTGCGTCAACCTGGCCCAGGGGCGCCAGGTCGACCTGATGCTCTCGATGAGCCATATCCCCACCCGGGTCGCCGCCGGCGGCTTTTCAGCCACCACCACGGTCAACCCCCGCAGCGGCTGCTGGCCCGCCCAGGCCCTCGACGTCTTCCTGCAGCCGATGGGGGTTCGCCTCGATGCCGAGGCCTTCCGATTCAGCCTGCCGCGGCCCGTGCTGGAGACGGCCGCCGCCAGCCAGCCGGCCGGCGATGGCCCCCTGCTGCTGCTGGCGCCGGCGGGGGTCCCGGGGGACTGGCCGGAGGAGCGATGGCAGGCCCTGCCCGAGCGGATCCGCGGCACGATTCCGGGCCTGCGCAGCCGCCGCCTGCCCCCCCTCACCGCCGCCGGGGTTGTCGAGGGTGCCGCCGCGATCGCCACCGCCGATGTGGTGCTGAGCAGCGATCCACTCAGCGAGGAGCTGGCCCTGCTCTGCGGTGCGCCGCTGGTGGCCCTCGGCCGGGATCCGGCCAGCCTGCCGCAGCGGTCCGGCGTGGCGGGTCTCACCGCCCCTGCAGGCCTCGGCAGCCTCGACGACGGGGCCGTTCTTGCGGCCCTGGGGCTGGGCTGAGGGGACCCTGGGCATCCCTCTGCCGCAGCTGAGCACCCGCCGCTGGCGCGCCGGCTGGCGGCACCTGAGGCGGGCGGGAGCCGGCTCCCCGCCCACGCGCCGCTCCCGGCGCCCATGGCTGATGCCGATCCTGGCCCTGATCCTGGTGATCAATGTCAGTGCCCTGGGCTATCGGATCACCGAGGGCTGGGACTGGGGGGATTGCTACTGGATGGTGGCGATCACGATCGCCACCATCGGCTACGGCGAAGTGGAGCCCCTCAGCCCTGCGGGCCGGGTCGTCACCGTGTTCTCGATCATCGGCGGCCTGATCGTTGTGCAGCTGACGATCCAGAGCATGCTGGGGCTCGCCGAATCGGGCTACTTCCGGCGCCTGCGCGAGCGCCGATTCCTGCGCTGGATCCGCCGCATGCACAACCACGTCATTCTCTGCGGCTACGGCCGCATCGGTCAGGAGATCGCCGAGCAGCTCAGCCGCGAAGGGGTTCCGCTGCTGGTGGTCGAGTCGGACCCCGGCCGGCGGGAGGCCGCCGAGGAACGGGGCCTGCCGGTGCTGTTCGCCGACGCCACGCTCGACGAAACCCTGCTGGAGGCCGGCATCCACCGCTGCCGCGCCCTGGTGGCGGCCCTCACCAGCAATGCCGCCAACCTCTACGTGGTGCTCAGCGCCCGCGGGCTGGCCCCCCGCTGCCGCCTGATCGCCCGCTCCGACAGCGAGGAGGCGGAGCGCAAGCTGCGGCTGGCCGGTGCCGACCAGGTGGTCAGCCCTTATGTGGCCGGGGGCCGCACGATGGCGGCCACAGCCCTGCGGCCCCTGGCCGTGAGCTTCATGGAGCTGCTCAGCGGCTCGGACTGCGAGGTCGATGAATTCCAGCTCAGCAGTGATCCCGCGGACCTGGAGGGGATCAACGGCGCCAGCCTGGCGGAACTGCAACTGGGCCGACGCAGCGGCGCCATGGTGCTGGCGGTCCGCAACCCCACCGATGGACTGACCAATCCCTGGCGCGAGGGGGAGGCCGGCCAGCTGATCGCCAACCCCGGCGGCCACATCCGCCTCAGCGCTGGCCAGCTGTTGGTGGTCCTGGGCAGCAAGGAGCAGTTGCGGCGCTTCGCCGAGCTGCTCGGCCCGGCCGTGATCGGCATGGGCAGCATGACCTGACGGGCTGGGGACCCGGCATGCCCCGGCCCCGGACCGCCGGGGCCATACGATCGCCGCCACCGACGCCCTCTGCCCGGATCCCGATGACCAGCGCCGCCCCCCTCGCCGATCGGATCGCCCTGGTGACCGGCGCCAGCCGCGGGATCGGGCGGGCGATCGCCCTGGAGCTGGCCGCCGCCGGAGCGGAGGTGGTGGTGAACTACGCCAGTTCACCGGACGCCGCAGCCGAGGTGGTGGCCGCGATTGAGGCCGCCGGCGGCCGGGCCTGGAGCCATCGGGCCAACGTCGCCGACGAGGCCGAGGTGGAGGCGATGGTGAAAACCGTGCTGGAGCGCAGCGGCCGCATCGACGTGCTGATCAACAACGCCGGCATCACCCGTGACGGTCTGGTGATGCGCATGAAGACCGCCGACTGGCAGAGCGTGATCGACCTCAACCTGACCGGCGTCTTCCTCTGCACCCGGGCCGTGAGCAAGGCGATGCTCAAGGCCCGAAGCGGCCGCATCATCAACATCACCTCGGTGGTCGCCCTGATGGGCAACCCCGGCCAGGCCAACTACAGCGCGGCAAAGGCGGGGGTGATCGGCCTCACCCGCAGCAACGCCGCCGAATTCGCCGGGCGGGGCGTCACGGTCAATGCCGTGGCACCGGGTTTCATCGCCAGCGACATGACCGCCGCCCTTGATCAGGAGCGGATCCTGGCCGCCATCCCCCTGGGACGGATGGGCCAGGCCGCGGAGGTTGCCGGTGCCGTGCGTTTCCTCGCGGCCGATCCGGCGGCGGCCTACATCACCGGTCAGGTGCTGCAGGTGGACGGCGGCATGGTGATGCGCTGAGGCCGGCGCTGCCCCTCAGGTTTCCGGCAGCACGGACTGCCCGAGTTCGCCGCGGAGGCGGCGGATCCGCTGCAGCAGCCGCAGGCGGCGGCTGCGGGCGGTGATGGTCAGGAACAGACGAACGGGCACGTAGACCAGGGCCATCACCACCCCGAGGGCGGCGATCAGCAGGAACACCATGCCGTTGGCACCTCCGGCCGAGGCGGCATCGGTGGCGCTGTCGATCGTCTGCTGCAGCAGGTCCTCCATGGCCGGAGGCTACCGGGCCCAGCCGGCGAGCGCCGGATCCGGATCTGCCGAACGCCGGCATTCGGCTTTCCCCACCGGCGGCCCCCTGCCGGCTGGGGTGGCCCCTGTGGGAGCCTGCCCGTCAGGACCGTTTTCCTGCTGAGCGATGGCCAAGCTGATCCAGTTCTCCGATGACTCCCGCGACGCCCTGGAACGCGGTGTCAACGCCCTGGCCGAAGCGGTGCGGGTCACGATGGGGCCCAAGGGCCGCAACGTGGTGCTGGAGAAGAAGTTCGGCGCCCCCGACATCGTCAACGACGGCGTGACGATCGCCAAGGAGATCGAACTGGAGGACCCCTTCGAGAACCTCGGCGCCAAGCTGATTCAGCAGGTGGCGGCCAAGACCAAGGAATCCGCCGGCGACGGCACCACCACCGCCACGGTCCTGGCCCAGGCGATGGTGCGGGAGGGCCTGCGCAACGTGGCCGCCGGTGCCAGTCCGGTGGCCCTGCGCCGCGGCATGGAGAAGGCGGTCGCCCGGGTGGTGGAGGGCATCGCGGCTCGCTCCCGGGCGGTGGAGGGTGATGCCATCCGCCAGGTGGCCACGGTCAGCTCCGGCAACGACGAAGAGATCGGCCGCATGATCGCCGAGGCCGTTGAGCGGGTCAGCGTCGACGGCGTGATCACCGTGGAGGAATCCCGCTCCCTGGCCACCGAACTGGAGGTCACCGAGGGCATGGCCTTCGACCGGGGCTACAGCTCGCCCTACTTCATCACCGATCAGGACCGGCGCGAGTGCGCCTTCGACAACCCGCTGCTGCTGATCACCGATCGCAAGATCGGGGCCATCGCCGACCTGGTGCCCGTGCTGGAGGCGGTGAGCCGCACCGGTCGGCCTCTGGTGATCCTGGCTGAGGAGGTGGAAGGGGAGGCGCTCGCCACCCTGGTGGTGAACAAGACCCGGGGCGTGCTCCAGGTGGCGGCAGTGCGGGCGCCCGGCTTCGGCGAGCGCCGCAAGGCCATGCTGCAGGACATCGCCATCCTCACCGGCGCGCAGCTGATCAGCGAAGACCGGGCGATGACCCTGGAGAAGGTCACGCTCGCCGATCTCGGCAGCGCCCACCGGATCACGATCACCAAGGATGAGACCACGATCGTGGCCCTCGAGGACCGCAAGCCAGCCGTGGCCGACCGGGTGGCGGCGATCCGCCGCGAGCTGGACGCGACCGAGTCGGACTACGACCGCGAGAAACTGCAGGAGCGGATCGCCAAGCTCGCCGGCGGCGTGGCGGTGATCCGGGTGGGTGCACCCACCGAAACCGAACTGCGCAACCGCAAACTGCGGATCGAAGACGCTCTCAATGCCACCCGGGCCGCGGTGGAGGAGGGCATCGTGCCCGGCGGCGGCAGCCTGCTGCTGCAGCTGACCACCGAACTCGAGCCGCTCATCGCCACCTGCCAGGGCGATGAGCGCACCGGCGTGCAGATCGTGCAGCGGGCCCTGGCCGCTCCCGTGCGCCAGATCGCCACCAACGCCGGCGCCAACGGCGATGTGGTCGTCAACGAGATCCTCCGGCAGGGCAAGGGGTTCAATGCCCTCACCGGCACCTATGAAGACCTGCTCGACGGCGGCATCCTCGACGCCGCCAAGGTGGTGCGCCTCGGCCTGCAGGATGCCGTTTCGATCGCCTCCTTGCTGATCACCACCGAGGTGGTGATCGCCGACAAGCCCGAGCCACCGGCCCCGGCCGGAGGTGGGGACATGGGTGGCATGGGCGGCATGGGTGGTATGGGCGGCATGGGTGGTATGGGCGGCATGGGCGGCATGGGGATGCCCGGGATGATGTGAAGCCCTGCCTCCCCCCCGCTCAGAGCGCGCTCACCAGCCGGGCATGGATCCGGCAGACGCTGACGGCCTGGCGGGGGGGATCGGCGCAGAGCTTGCCGAGCTCCCGGTTCAGGGCCTGAACCTGAGCCAGGTGATACGAATTGAGCGGGAGCCCGAGGAAGGTGGATCCGAACAAAACGGCACCGGTGCAGGTGCCCGTGATCCACCAGGCCAGGAGAGTGCGTGGGATCGGCATGGCATCAACCGGAACGACAACAGCTCGGACCGGTTCGGCGCCGCCGGACCGGTCCCCTGTGAAGACGTGGTGATCCCATCGTGAACCTCAGCGGTCCCACGTCATCACCAGCTCAAGAAAGATTTGGGATCCGGCCCGGCCGGGCGTCCTGGACCAGGCCCAGACCTCAGGCCGCGCCGCCCATCGCCCGGCGATAGGCACTCACCTGCAGGTCGACGCCGGTAATGGCTGTTCCCACCACCACCGCGTCAGCCCCCGCGGCCAGGGCGCGAGCCGCCTCGGCGGGGCTGGCGATTCCCCCCTCGCAGATCAGAGGGACGGAACCAGGCAGCTGCTGCCGCAAGGGATCGAGCAGATGCCAGGCGGGTGGCTGGCGGTCGCGGGTGGCTTCGGTGTAGCCATAGAGGGTGGTGCCCACCCAGGCGCAACCGAGCTCGGCGGCGCGCAGCCCGTTCTCCAGGGAATCCACGTCGGCCATCCAGGGAGCGCCCAGCTCGCTCCGGCAGCGGCTGGCCAGCTCAGCCAGGGTCTCCCCACCGGGGCGCGGCCGATCGGTGGCGTCAATCGCCACCAGGTCAGCACCCGCCGCCCAGACGGCACGGATCTCCCGCCAGGTCGGGGTGATGTAGACGGAGCTGCCGGGCATGGTGCGTTTCCAGAGCCCGACGATCAGGGCGTCGGGGCAACGGCGCCGCACCGCACCGATGTGCTCGGGGCTTTCCAGCCGGACACCGACGGCGCCGCGGGCCAGGCTGGCCTCCGCCATGGCGGCGATCACGCTGGGTTCCCGCAGGGGTGAGCCCTCGGGCGCCTGCACCGACACGATCAGTCCACCGGCAAGGCTGGCGGGGGAGGGGAGGGACATCGCGGCGCCGGTCTCAGCAGGCCCTGGGCAGATCCTGGATCGGATCGGGAAGCCACATGCGCAGATCGTCCAGGTCCGGCGGCGCGGGGGCCGGCCGGCTGGCACGGGGCAGCGACGAGACGGCCATCGGAGCCTGGGCCCGCAGGCGCTGCCGGGCCACGGCACGGGAGCCGCTGGAGGACGGGGCAGCAGCGGAGGTGGCAGCGCCGGAGACGGCGGCTGCGGAGACTGAGGCGGCGGAGGGGATGCGGGAGTCCAGGAGGGGGCGGGGCTGGGATGGGCGCTGGGCGGGACGCGCGGCCAGCCCCTGAAGGGCAACCGAGGGTAGGGTCGCATCCAGGGGGGCGAGCGGGCCAGGTGCAGGCCGCAGCGGACGCGGCTCTAGACCCTGCGGCGTGTGCTGGAAGCCATCGACCACCTCCTCAATGCAGAGGCGCATCAACACCCGCATCTGGCTCAGCAGCACCTTGGCCAGGCGTGGCGCCCGGCGCAGCAGGGGCTCAGGCGGCTCCACCAAGACCACGGGCGTCTCCGGCTCCGCCGCCTCAGCGGTCTCGTCGACGCTGCCATCGGCGACGGCAGCGTCGCCGTTGGGGTGGTCAGAGGCGGCAGGATCAGCCGTGGCACTGACTGCAGCGGCGGCGCCGTCGACTTCGGGACCGCCGGCGACGGCGCTGGCCGCGGCCGCCCGATCGGCTGAATCACTCGCAGCAGTTTCGGCCGCACCGATGCCGCTCTGCTCGGCGGCGGCAGTGGCAGCAGCGGGGATACCCTCGCCAGCAGCGCCTGCAGGATCTGCAGCGGCAGCGGAGTCGTGGCTGAGCGCCTCCGTGACGGAGGACTGCGGGGCTGGGATCGCTGGAGTGTCGGCGGGGGCTGTGGAAGTGAGGCTGAGTGCCTCAGCCTGATCTGCAGCGGCAGCAGCAACTTCTGCAGCGATCTGGTCAGTGGCGACCTCGTCAGCAGCAGCCTCGGCAACGGGGAACTCCGCGGCCGGAGCGGTGCCGGTGACGGACTCCGGATCAGTCCGGATGGCATCGGAAGGACCGTCCGGGACTGCGGCCGCGATGGGGGCCTGGGGAGCAGCGGCGGCAGGCTCGGCTACAGAGGCCTGCCGCACCGGAGAGAGAGCGGGCTCGGAATCCGCCGCGGCCGGAGTCCCGGTGCGGGGTCCAGCGGCCGATGGGGCCGGCTCCTGCAGAAACCCAGCGGCGGCGCCAGAGGCCGTGGGAATGGGGACCGCCGGAAGCACCGGCGGCCTGTCGGTCTCGCTGGAGCGGCCAGACGCCGACGCCGGGACGGCTGGAGCCGCAGGGGCCGAGGCAGGAACGCTGGCGAGCTCGCGGGACAGCGGCGGTTCCGCCAGGGGAAGGCGCGGCGAGGGCGGGACAGCGGTTCCCTGGGAGGTCGGGGCCGTCGCCGGGGCCGGGGCCGTCAGCGTGGCGGCGGCTTCGCTGCTGTGGGCGTAAGCCGCCAGAGCCTGATCCACGGCCCTGGCCGCGGAGAAGCCTTCTGCACCAGCACCATCAGCCCCACCACCCGGCAGCCAGGGAATCACCAGCTGACGCTGCAGCCAGGCGGCCGCTTCCTCTCCTTCGCGCTCGGTGAGCGTGGTGGCACAGAAGCCCTGCAGGGCCTCCACCCCCTGGCGATGGACTAACACCTCAGCCAGTCGCCTTGCCAGGAGCTCATGCCGTTGCTGGATGGCCTGGATCAGCAGCTCCGCGGCGTCGGGGCGGCGGGCCTGCGGAGGGCGGGGAGCGGTGTCGGGATCGGGCACGGAGAGGGGGTGGATCAGGTCAGCTTGCGGTCCAGCAGGGGCCGGATAGCCAGGAAGAGCGCCAGAGCGAGAACCGTCAGGATTCCAAGACAGGCTCCGGCGCTGAGCGACCCGTAGGGAGCGGAGAGGACGGGATCAGCAAGGTGAAAGCTGCCGCTGTAGGCGGCGCGAATCGGTTCTATGGCGAAGGTAAGTGGATTCAGCGCTGCCAGCCAGCCCAGCCAGGTCGGCATGAAGGCGATCGGGGCCAGGGCGGTGCTGGCGAACAGCAGCGGCAGGTTGGCCACGAAGATCACCGCAATCAGCTCGATGTGTCCCGGCAGGGCAAAGGCCAGGCCGAGGCTGAGGGCTGTGACGGCGAAGACCAGCAGCAGCAAAGTGAACAACACCACAGGCAGCCCGGCACCGGCGGGCCAGCCGTAGCCCAGCAGGGCGGCGGTGACCATGATCGCCAGACTCTGAACCAGGCTCATGGCGGTGATGTAGAGCACCGAGGCCAGCACGATCGAGCTGCGGGAGCGCAGTGGCGCCACCAGAAGCCGGTTGAGGAAGCCGAATTCCCGGTCGAACATCAGCGGCAGGCCGGCGTTGAGGGCGCCGCTGAAGGCGGTGAACACGATCACACCGGCCCCCAGGAAACGGCCGTAGCTGCCGCCACCCGGCAGCAGTCCCTCCGGAGCCCGGGAGAACAGGGCACCGAACAGCACCAGCCAGATCAGCGGCTGCAGCACCCCGGCCACCAGCGTCGAGGGGCGGCGCAGCAACTGCAGGAACAGGCGGCGGCAGAGTGCCAGGGTTTCCTGACCGATCTCGGCCAGGGCGGAGGGCTCGGCGCCGGGACCGGCGGCACTGGGAATCGGACTGCTGGCGCTGGTCATGGCAGGGATCGGGGAAACGGAGGGCGAACGAACGGACGGACGGAACGACTCAGCGCATCGCCTGCTTGCGCTCGGCCTTGGCATCCCGCTGGCCGGCCACCGAGAGCTCGGCGTCCATCAGGGTGCGGCCGGTGGCCTGCAGGTAGACATCGTCGAGGCTGGGCCGGCTCTGGGCAAGGGCAAACACAGGGAGCCTGGCCTCGGCCAGCTGGCGGCGCATCCGCTCGATGACGCTGTCGTCGTCGACGACCAGGTTGAGCGAGAAGCCCTGGGCCCGGTTCACCACCACCCGGCGCACTCCCTCGCAGTCGGCCAGCAGGCGACGCACCCGCTCGGCCTCCTCCGGATCACTGAACTCGCGGATCCGCAGGGTCACGCGGTCGCCGCCGAGGGCGGCCTTGAGCTCCTGGGGTTGCCCTTCAGCGATCACGGTGCCGCCCTCGAGAATCGCCAGGCGATCGGCCAGGGCATCCACCTCCTCGAGGTAATGGCTGCTGAGCAGCACCGTGGTGCCCTGGTCGCGCAGCTGTCGCAGCACCTGCCAGATGGCGGCACGGCTTTCGATATCGAGGCCCACGGTGGGCTCATCGAGCACCAGCACCTGAGGCCGATGCAGCAGGCCGGCGGCGAGATCGAGGCGACGCTTCATGCCACCGGAGTAGGTGCCGCAGCGGCGGTCGATCCACTCTTCCATCGCCAGCAGGGCGATCAGCTCGGCGATTCGCCGGTCCCGATCGGCAGAGCGCAGGTGGTACAGATCGCCCTGGAGCTGCAGCAACTCGCGGCCGCTGAGGATCTTGTCGAGGGCGACCTCCTGGGCCACGTAACCCAGACGCCGCCGTGCCGCTCGGGGATCCGCCAGGGCGTCGATGCCGGCCACCCGGACGCTGCCCGCATCGGGAGCCAGCAGGGTGCAGAGGATGCGCAGGCAGGTGGTCTTGCCGGCGCCGTTGGGTCCGAGCAGGCCGTAGAGACAGCCCGACGGAACCGACAGGGACAGGTCGGAGAGGGCCTGGATCGGCTGGGCTTTCCTGCCGCCTCCGTAACGCTTGCTGAGGTGCTGCAGCTCGATCAAGCCTGGCGGTCTCCCGGGTGGTGGAGGGAGGGCCAATCTAGGCAGCGGCGATCACGGCAGGCGGAGGACCGCCGCCAGCAGCACGGCCGGATCGAAGCCGCTGGCCGGGCCCGAGCGGGCCAGCACCAGCAGCAGACAGATGCCGAACAGATAGAGGATCGACCAGCGGAACAGGTTGCGGGCGCGGAGCGGGTCTTCGGGGCTCTGGCCGAGGCGATGGCTGAGCTGCAGCAGGCGGGCGTTGAACGGCAGGACCAGCAGTCCGTACAGCCAGCCGCCGCTGGGCAACGCCGCGGCACCGGCCAGGCTGAGCAGCACGGTGAGCCAGCTGTAGTGACCGATGGCCCGGGCCGTGAACACCTCCCCCTTCACCACCGGCAGCATCGGGATGCCCACCGAGCGGTAGTCGTCGCGCAGCAGCAGCGCCAGGGCCCAGAAGTGGGCGGGCGTCCAGACCATCACCAGGGAGAACAACCACCATCCCCCCACGCCGAGGCGGCCGGTGGCTGCCGCGGCGCCCACCAGGGGCGGGATGGCGCCGGCGACCCCGCCGATGACGATGTTGCGGGTGGTGCGCGGCTTGAGCAGGGCCGTGTAGAGGAGCACGTAGCTGCAGAGGCCCAGCAGGCACAGGGACGCCGCCAACGGATTGACGAATGTGAGCAGCAGCGCGACGGAGGCGAGGGTGAGGGCGATCGCCAGCAGGAAGGCCTGACGCTGAGCCAGGCGCCCCGACGGCAGGGCCCGGCGACTGGTGCGCTGCATGCGGCCGTCGAGCTCCTGCTCCCACAGGCAATTGAGGACGCCGGCAGCGGCGGAGGCCAGAGACCCCCCGGCCAGGGTGGCCAGCAGACGCGGCGTGTCCAGCGGCCAGGAATCGCTCAGGGCCATGCCGCCGAGGGTGGTGGCCAGCAGCAGAGGAATCAGCCGGGGCTTGGCCACCTCCAGCCAGGCCGGCAGCACCACCGAGCGGGGAACGGTGGTGCTGCCCGCATCCCGGGTGATGGAGGCCGGCAGGAGAGATGGCGGCGAGGAGGCCGCCTGGGAGGAGACCAGGGGTGCACTAACCACGGAAGGCCTCGCGAAGAACGGATGGGGTGGGGATCGCAGCCGTGGGGGAGCCGAGACCGGCGGGCAGGTTGAGCAGGCCCCGGCCCCAGAGCGCACCGACCACGGCCACCAGCAGGGCGGCCAGCAGCTGATGGGCGGCCGTGACGGCGGGCTGGGCGAGCTGCAGCCGCAGGGTCAGCAGCCCGAGGCTCACCTGGGCGGGAACGAGCAGCACGGCCAGAAGGGCGAATCGGCGCAGGGGGGCCTGGGGGGCCGGCAGCGGCAGGGAGAGCAGGGCCAACAGCAGCAGGCTGAGGGCTGCGGGCCAGGCGCCGAGGCGATGCAGCCACAGCCAGCGGCAGTCCAGTCCCTGGCTGAGGCATTGCTCGGCGGCCCAGCGACTGGCCATCGCCCCACCCAGCAGGCATTGCAGCGGCACCAGCAGGCCAGCGATCAGAGCCGCCAGGCGCCAGGACCAGGGCGGCGGTGGCGGCGGCGCGGCGGTGGCGGACCGCAGCAGTGACTGATGCAACGCCGCCATTGCCAGCACCAGGGCCAGGGCCGTGCCCAGGTGGGCGGTCACGGTGGAGGCCTCGAGCAGATGCAGCACCGTCAGGGCCCCGAGCGCGCCCTGCACGGCCACCAGGCCCAGGGCGCCGGTGGCGGCCCAGGGCAGCCAGGCGGGCAGGTCGCGCCGGCGCAGCCAGCTCACCGCCAGCAGCACCAGCAGGGCGACGCCCACGACAAAGGCGTCGAGGCGGTGGAACCACTCCAGGAAGACCTGGAGGTTCATCTGCCGTCCCGGCAGCAGCGAGCCGTAACAGAGCGGCCAGTCCGGGCAGGCCAGACCAGCCTCCATAACCCGGGTCACGCCGCCGATCACAACCAGGGCCACCAGGGCGACCACCAGGTGCGAGCAGAGCAGGGCGAGCATCCGTAGCAGGCGTGGGGAGGCAGACGGATCCAAAACCCTGGAGCAGGGGCGTTCAAGTTAGCGATTCCAGCCGGATCAGGGATCCCGCACATCTCAGCACCATCATGTGAACTTTGGCGGCAATCGCCACGCTGGCCAGGGCAGGACTCGCATGACCAGGGCAATCCCCATAGGCTGAGAATTGGCCCCACTCGCCCTGCGGGATTCCCAGTGACAATCCCCTCCCCCCTGCTCACCCTGCTGCTGGGCATGGCGCTTGTTCTGGCCGGTCTGTGGATCGGCCAGAACGTCTCCATGCTGCCGGTGGACGCCAGCGTGAACGCACCGGTCTATGACGACCTGTTCCGGGTGTTGTTCAGCATCGGAACGATTCTGTTTCTCGGCATCGTCGGGCTGCTGGTCTTCAGCCTGGTGCGCTTCCGCCGCCGGGCCGGCGAACTGGGTGATGGTGCTGCCATCGAGGGCAACCTGCCGCTCGAGATCGTCTGGACCGCGATCCCGGCAATCGTTGTGCTCTTCGTCGGCATCTACAGCTACGACATCTACGAGCGGATGGGTGGCATGACCCCGCTCCATGACCACGAAGCGATGATGGCCGCCGCCCACGCAGAGGCGATGGGCTCACCACCGGCGGCCACCCCTGCGGCAGCTGTGGTGGGCGGCTCCGGTTCGGGCGAGAGGGTCTGGGGCGGCATCGCCCCCGCGATCGATTCCGCCATGCCGCCTCTGGCGGTTGACGTCACCGCCATGCAGTTCGCCTTTCTGTTTCACTATCCGGAAGGCGATTTCATCAGCGGTGAATTGCATGTCCCGGTGGATCGTCCGGTGCAGTTGACGATGAAGGCCAACGACGTGATCCACGCCTTCTGGGTCCCTCAGTTCCGGCTCAAACAGGATGTGATCCCCGGCCAGCCGACGCTCCTGAGTTTCACGGCGACCCGTCCGGGCAGCTATCCGATCGTCTGCGCCGAACTCTGCGGCCCGTACCACGGAGGCATGCGCTCGACGGTGGTCGTGCACGAAAGCGACGACTTCGACACCTGGTTGAGCAACAACCGTCCCGCCCCGGTCACCCTCAGCGACGCCGGCGGCACTCCCACAGCCTGAGCCGCAGTCCCCGACCGCCGCCATTCCCCCGATCCACCCGCCCTGGCTCCCGCCCCATGACCGTCGCCCAACCCACCGATTTCCAGGACGGCAGCCTGCAGCCCCAGGGCTGGCTGCGGTACCTGAGCTTCAGCCTTGACCACAAGGTGATCGGCCTGCAGTACCTGGTCACCGGCTTCCTCTTCTATCTGATCGGCGGCGCCCTGGCCGGCGTGATCCGCACCGAGCTGGCCAGTCCGATCAGCGACTTTGTCAGCCGTGACGTCTACAACCAGGTGCTGACCCTGCACGGCACGGTCATGATCTTTCTCTGGATCGTGCCGGTGGTCAACGGGGCTTTCGGTAACTACCTGATCCCCTTCTACGTCGGCGCGCGCGACATGGCGTTCCCGCGCCTGAACGCCGTTGCCTTCTGGCTGATTCCGCCGGCGGGCATCCTGCTGATTTCCAGCTATTTCATCAGCGGTGGTGCCGCCCAATCGGGCTGGACCGCCTATCCACCCCTCAGCCTCACCACCCCCGCCCTGGGCCAGGTGGTCTGGATTCTGAGCGTGCTGCTGCTGGGTGGCAGCTCGATTTTCGGCGGCATCAACTTCATCGCCACCATCCTCAAGCTGCGCCGCCCCGGCCTGAAGCTGATGCAGCTGCCGATGTACTGCTGGGCGATGCTCGGGACCAGCCTTCTGGTGGTGCTGTCCACACCGGTGCTGGCGGGAACCCTGATCCTGCTCAGCTTTGACATCGTGGCCCACACGGGCTTCTTCAACCCAAGCATGGGCGGCAATGTGGTGGTTTACCAGCACCTCTTCTGGTTCTATTCTCACCCGGCCGTTTACATCATGGTGCTCCCAGCCTTCGGCCTGGTCAGCGAGATCCTGCCGGTCCACGCCCGCAAGCCCCTGTTCGGCTACACCACGATGGTTTATTCGATCATGGGCATCGTTGTGCTGGGCCTGATCGTGTGGGCCCACCACATGTTCACGAGCGGCACTCCCCCCTGGATGCGCCTCTTCTTCACGATCGCAACCTCGTTCATCGCCGTTCCCACCGGCATCAAGTTTTTCAACTGGCTCGCCACCCTCTGGGGCGGACGCATTGCCCTCAACAGCGCCATGCTGTTCTCCTGTGCCTTCATCGTGAACTTCGTGTTCGGGGGAATCACCGGCATTGCCCTGGCCCAGGTGCCCTTCGACATCCACGTACACGACACCTACTTCGTCGTCGGCCACTTTCACTACATTGTCTATGGCGGCACGGTCTTCGTGATCTTCAGTGCCCTGTACCACTGGTATCCCAAGTTCACCGGCAGGATGCTGAACGAAGACCTCGGTCGCCTGCATTTCCTGCTCACCTTCGTCGGCTTCAACCTCTGTTTCGCGCCTCAGCACTGGCTCGGACTCAATGGCATGCCGCGCCGCGTCGCCGAATACGACCCGTCCTTCACCACCTGGAACCAGGTCAGCAGCGTCGGCGCCTTGCTGATGGCCGTCAGCACCCTTCCGTTCCTGATCAATGTGATCGTCAGCGCCTTCCGCGGCAAGCTCGCCGGCGACAACCCCTGGCGGGCCCTGACCCCCGAATGGCTCACCAGCTCACCGCCCCCGGTGGAGAACTGGATCGGGGAAGCCCCCCTGGTGACCCATCCCTACGGCTACGGCACCCCCGAGGGCCAGCTCGATCTCAAGGCCGCCAGCGGCCGTGATCTCTGGCAGGCCAGCCAACGCTGATGCCGGTGCAGGCGCCCATGCGCTCCATCTGTCCCATCCAGGAGCGGTTCACCGTCCTCCACCCCCGCGGCGCCTGAACCACCCCCCCCCGTTCCCGACGACTCCAATCCCCCGTCCCCAGCCTGCGGCCTGCCATGACCAGCCTCTCCCCCGGCACCGTCCCTGACACCGGCGCCCATCCCAACCCGGTGGAGCCCGGCAGCGACCACGGGCACGAGGAGGGCCACGCCGATCTGCGCCTGTTCGGCCTGGCGACCTTTCTGATCGCCGACGGCATGACCTTCGCGGGGTTCTTCGCGGCCTACCTCACCTTCCGCGCCGTCAATCCCCTGCCTGCGGGCGCCACCTACGAGCTCGAGCTGCTGCTGCCCACGATCAACACGGCGCTGCTGCTGGTCAGCAGCCTCACCTTTCACCGCGCCGGCCGTCGCCTTCTGGCCGGGGATCCGGACGGCACCCAGCTGTGGCTGCTGGTGAGTGGCGGCCTCGGTGCCGCATTCCTGGCCGGGCAGATGGTGGAGTACTTCAACCTTCCGTTCGGCCTCACGGACAACCTCTACGCCAGCACCTTCTACGCCCTCACCGGTTTTCACGGTCTGCATGTCACCCTCGGGGTGATCTGCATCCTCATCGTCTGGTGGCAATCCCGCCGGGGCGGTCGCATCAGCGCCGTCACGCCCTTCGGCCTCGAGGCGGCCGAGCTCTACTGGCACTTCGTGGATGGCATCTGGGTCGTGCTCTACGGCATTCTTTATCTGCTCTGAACAGAGATTCCATGATTCGCCCTTGCCGTCAGCAGGATCGGATCGGCAGAATCGGGGCAACGATTCATTCAGGGCGGCAATGCCACCGATAGGCCGCATGGTCACCGCCTCCGGTGCCAGTGACCAGCAGGACATCAGCACCAGCCCGCGGGGCAACAACCGCGATGGCAGCAAGCGCGACGGAGTCGCACCGATGCTGGAGGGCAAGGCCCTGCTCGACAAAGCGCGCTCCCTGAGCAACCGACCCGAGGATCAGATCGCCCGCGCCTGCGGCTATGTGGGCCCGAGCGGCCGGGTGCTCAAGCGCAACTTCTACCGGGCCCTGGTGGCGGCCAAGGGCTATGCCCTGCCCAGCGTCAGTGCCGGCGGTGGCGGCGGCAGCAAGGGCCGGCAGGCTGAATTCCGCACCCGGGTGCATGGCAACGGCAATCTGCTGATCGGCCATGCCTACACCCGCCGCATGGGACTGACGCCAGGCCAGGAATTCCGGATCGAGCTGCATCGGGAGACCGGCTCGATCTGGCTGCTTCCCCTGGAGAACGGCAGCGACGCCTCCCTGCCCCAGTCCCCCTCTGGCGGGAACGGCAGCGGCGGTGCCAGCGCTGATGACTGACTGAACACCCCCGGGATGGGGCGACACCACCACAGACATCGCAGCAGCCAACCGACCTCCACCGGAGGCAACGGCCTCTGGCGCCTTCCCCTGGCCCCGTCCCTGGGCTTCAGAGCAGCGTCAGCCCCCAGCCGGGGTCTCAACTGCGAGAGCCGCCCTGGCGCTCAGTCCTGCTGAGGTGGATGGAAGCTGGCGCTGAAGGTGAGCAGATCGAGGCCGCTGAACAGGAAGCTGATGCCCACCAGGGTGCCCAGCACCCAGAGCAGGCTGAACGACTTCATCGTCAGGATCAGCAGACCGAGCACGAGCGTCACCAGGCCGTTGGCCAGGCCCCAGCCCCAGCCGCGCACCTGACGGTGGGTGAGCGACACGAGTGTGGCCACCACACCCTCGGCGAGGAACACCACACCGATCGCCAGGGCCAGGGCCGCCACCTGTCGGGCCGCGGCGGCGGGTCCGGCGGCGAACTGGCGGATCATCCAGAGACCGGCCACCAGAAACAGGGTCGCCACCACCAGACGCCAGAAGGCCAGGGAGCCGCTCAGCCCTGGCGAACGGCTGAGACCATTGATCCAGCCGATGATGCCCGCCACCAGAAAGGCCACCGCGACCATGGCGGTGACCCAGAGCGAGGCGACGGCCGGGAACAGCAGCGACAGCGCCCCGAGCACCAGCAGCACGATGCCCTCCGCCAGGGTGAAACTGCGCAGGGCAGCGCTGCGGGAGGCCACCAGACGCCCGGGGGGAGTGGCGAGGGGGGAGGGATCCGGGGCCATGGCAACGGTGCATCCTTCCGGAAGTTAGGCAGGGTGCCCGGGGCTGGCCAGCGGCTCAGCCCCAGCCCTGCTCGGCCATCCAGGCGGCGGTGAGACCGGGTGGCGGCGCCGCCGCCGCAGGGGAGCCGCTCAGCAGCCGCTCGGTGTATTTCGCCAGCAGATCCGCCTCCAGATTCACCGCATCACCGACCCGCCGCTGGCACAGGGTGGTGGTGCCCCAGGTGTGGGGGATCACGGCGATCCAGAAGCGATCACCGCCGGGATCACAGCCGGCGACGGTGAGACTCACGCCATCGACGGCAACGCTGGCTTTCTCGCAGACGTAGCGGCCATAGGCGGGGTCGGCCCAGGCCAGCTCCAGATGCCAGGAGGCCGGCCGGCGCTCCACCGCCAGCACCTGACCGGTGCCATCCACGTGGCCGCTGACCAGATGGCCACCGAGGCGGTCGCTGAGGCGCAGAGCCGGCTCCAGATTCACCGCCCCTCCAGTCGCCGCCTTCGCCGCCAGGGTGCTGCGCCCCAGAGTCTCCTCGCTCACATCCGCCACGAAGCCCCGCTCCCCGTCCAGGAACCGGGCCACCGTGAGGCAGACCCCATCGACGGCGACGCTGTCGCCGAGGGCCAGGGGCCCGAGAGCCCCCGGATCGAGGCGCACCTCCACCCCGGAGGCAACGCGCTGGAGCCGGCCGACGGCCTGGACGAGTCCGGTGAACATGGCGACCCGCTCGGTTCGCACTGGCCATAATCGTTTCACGAAGTCCGGCGCAAGCCCGGGGGAGCGATCTCGCCATGGTGGAGATGAGCGTCGCCGGCATTGCCCTCGATGCGGCCAGCCGCAGCCCGATCGTGCTGCTGCGCGATCCCTCCGGCCGACGGCAGGTGCCGATCTGGATCGATCAGGCCCAGGCTCAGAACATCCTCGCCGGCCTGCAGGGGGAGCGCCCGCCGCGGCCCCTGAGCCACGACCTGATGGCCAGCCTGCTGGAGGTGGGCGGGCTGCGGCTGGAGCGGGTGGTGATCCACACCATCGAGGACAGCACCTTCCGCGCCGTGCTGCGCCTGCTGGGGCCCGGCGAGGCCAGCCACGACCTCGATGCCCGGCCCAGTGATGCCATCGCCCTGGCCCTGCGGACCGGCAGTGGCATCTGGATGCTGGAAGAGGTGGTCGCCGATGCCTCGATTCCGGTGGATGCCGAAGCCGATGCCGAGGACCAGGCCGACTTCCGCCGCTTCCTTGAGCGCACCAGCCCGGCGGAACTGATCCGCAACCTGCGACGGGCCACGCCGGAAAGCGGCGGAGCGGGCGACGAGGCCGGTGACGAAGACGGCAGCAGTACAGCGGGCAGCGGCACAGAGATCACCGGCCAGGAGGGCACTGGCCAGGAGAGCAGCGGCGGCGATACCGGCACCGGTGAAGCGCGCGGCGGCGCTGGGGAGGGGCAGGAGCCAGGGCCCGCCGCTGAGCCTCCGGCCCCGGGCGGCCCCGGTGACGCGGGCGGCGGTGGCGCCGCCTGATCTCGAATCCGGCGCAGGCGCCGACTCTGGCCCTGGACTGGGCCCATCCTCCGCCGTGAGGCGGGCCTTCGGACGCGGTCGCCCCGTGTCCCTGTTCACCCTCGGCACGATGCGGGCGCTGGCGAGCCCGGCGGCGATGGCGGCGGTGCTGGAGCGGGCGGTGGCGGTGGGGATCAACCACATCGAAACCGCACCGGCCTACGGCCCGGCCGAGACCTTTCTCGGCGACGCCCTGGCGGCGCTGGAGCACCGCGATCCCGCCGCCCGCGCCGCCCTGGTGCTGACCAGCAAGGTCCTGCCGGGGATGGGTCTGGCGGAAGGGAAGGAGGCACTGCGCGCCTGCTTGCAGCGCCTGGGCAGTCCCCGCCTGGACAATCTGGCGGTGCACGGCCTCAACACCCCGGAACACCTGGCCTGGAGCCTGCGGGGTGAGGGGGCGGAGCTGCTGACCTGGGCCCGGGGGGAAGGGTTGGTGGAGCAGCTGGGCTTCTCCAGCCACGGCAACGACGCACTGATCCGCGAGGCCATCGACAGCGGCCGCTTCGGCTTCTGCAGCCTGCACCTGCATCTGTTCGACCGCCAGCGGCTGCCCCTGGCCCGGCTGGCGCGGGCAGCGGGGCTGGGGGTGATGGCGATCTCGCCGGCCGACAAGGGCGGGCGGCTGTACGACCCTCCCGCTGAGCTGGTGGCGGACTGCGCCCCCTTCGCGCCGCTGGCGCTGGCTTACCGCTTCCTGCTGGCCGAGGGCATCGACACCCTCACCCTGGGGGCCGCCCGGCCGGAGGATCTGATCTGGGCGGAGCGGCTGGCCGCCGCCGATGGCCCTCTGGATCCGCCCGAACGGCAGGCCCTGGAGCGGCTCGAGCAGGCCGGCCGGGCCCGGCTGGGGGCGGAACGCTGCGGCCAGTGCCGGGCCTGCCTGCCCTGTCCCTCCGAGGTGCCGATCCCGGCACTGCTGCGGCTGCGCAACCTGGCGGTGGGGCACGGCATGGAGGCCTTCGCCAGCGAGCGGTACAACCTGATCGGCCGGGCGGGCCATTGGTGGGAGCAGCGCGATGCCTCGGCCTGCGCCCGCTGCGGCGCCTGCCTGCCCCGCTGCCCGCTGGACCTGCCGATCCCCGAGCTGCTCGCCGACACCCACCGGCGCCTGGCCGCCGCACCCCGGCGGCGCCTGTGGGGCTGAGGGGTGGCGCTGCCATCCGGTCGATTCGCCGGATCATCCCCAGGGGCCCCTCGGCCTCCGCCGCCGGGGCAGGTTCCGGTCCGGGCTCCGAGGGGAGGGGGCCGCCGCGGCCGGGGTGGCAGCCCGGATAGCGGGTTGCCTGTGGGATGCGGCCCGATTGTCCGCGGCCTGGCGCTGCCAGATCCCGCAGATCGCCGCGGAGAGATCACGAGACGCCCTGGGGAGTCGTTGCATGCCGACCGATCGCCGCAAGGTGCCTCTGGAGCACTCCGGTGATGAGGTCAGCCGACTCCAGGGCCTGGATGGATCCAGGACCTTGCCCGATGGATCGTTCAGCCGGCACGGATCGGGCTGGCCTGCGCACCGGGCGATCCGCGCCCCCCTGCCACCAAGTGCCTTGGTTTCCGCGGCTCAACGATGGTCGCAGGGCCGCGGCTCCAGCGCGACAGGAGCCCCAGGCTTTGACAGCGATGACCCATGACGACATCCTCCAGGGCACCACCAGCCGGGTGGCGCCCTGGACATGGCCAGCGGAGAGGTGAACCCCCGGTCCAAGCCGCTCCAACGGCCAGGCAGGTCCTGGGGTTCCCGCGCCTGATCGAGAAGGCCCGATCAAGACGGTGATCCAGGAGAGCTGAATCCGCACCTGATGGTGAATGACCATTGCACGCACAGACACTCCAGGGTGGGGACTCGACTGGTCCCACGGCGCCACTTGCCTGGGCACGACATCCGCATCGATGCCTGGATGCATGTCCCTGAGATAGACGCCGGGTCTGGACAGTTCAGTGCTCCCATCCGCGCCGGATCGGCTGCTGGGAGTGACGTGCGAGGCAGCTCCGACACCCTCCACGGATTTCAGAGACGGGTGGGCGTGCTGATGCCACCTGGAACCCGGGAGATGCACTGCTATGACAAAGCCATGAGCAGGCATGACAGCGAATGGAGTGAACCATTAGGCGACATCCCATACACTCTTCAAAGCACCAAGTCAGCCAAGCATGTTCGCCAGGAGAATAATCCGCAACATCAGCCCGACAACATGCATCCTCAGCGTCGCTGCGGGCTTATGGCTTTTTCAGTTTCAGGACAAATATATCGATGATGCCTACATCACGCTTTCCTACGCCCGCACGCTTGCCGAGTCCGGGACGTGGGGCACACATCCGGCCGCCTTATCCAATGCAGCGACATCACCGTTGTCGGTAATTCTGGAAGCCTTTCTGATTCGGATTGACTGCGATCCTGTATGGAGCATCTGGCTCATCAATGTAACCACGACACTGCTGCTTGCATTCGCGATCAAGACAATCAATGAAAGCCTGGGAGCCCCAGGCAGACTCAACGATCTTTTGACCACCGGCCTGATTGCAACGAGTCCACTGATTGCGTCAACACTCGGACTTGAAACTTATCTGTACGGAACATTATACACATTGGCAATAGCATGCTACCTGAGCGAACGACTTAAAACCTGCCTGGCCATCATCAGCCTGCTTCCATTGGCGCGCCCTGATGGCATCGCCGCCTCAGCCGCCATGCTGTTCCTATTGCTACGAAAGCGACAATCCCCGATCAAACCACTTTGCCTATTCTTACTGATTCCACTGTTATGGCTTCTGTTTTCATGGATGCATCTTGGCTCTTTTATCCCAGACACCCTTTTCATTAAACGCAGCGAGAGAGCCTGGAATGGCGTTTCATTTGCTAACGGCCTGCTTGTCTACTACAAGGTGTATCCGCTTGCGATCCTGACATCACTTGCGCCCATTGGCCTGTTCTCGTTGTTCAACATACAGAACGCAAAAACAAGCAGGCCGATCACACTGTTTCTGATCGCGGCACTCCTCCCCGCCGCCCTGGTCTCCATCGCCTATTCGACCCTGGGCGTGCCACCCTACCACTGGTATTACGGGCTCCCCGTTTTCATGACCGCTCTTACCGCCTCCATTGGCTCACTGGCAAGCCACGGCTGGCGTCGCAAAGTAGCGATCGCAACTCACGGGCTGATCATTAGTGCATCTGGCGCTATCAGCCTGGATTCACTGCACACCAGAGATTCCGTTCCCATTACCACCAACCAGGGAACTGCATCAGACTATCGCCGCATGGCATCGGACGTCGAAAAAGCATTGAACGGCAAAAATTTCAAGCTCCAGGGCGAACTGGGAGTCATCCAGTTTTACAGCAAAGGCATCGCCGTCAACGAATTCTCCGACAGGCGGGGCATCAGCAAGCTGCTTTCAGGCATCGAATCTGCAAGCAATCCAAAGAGGTTCTTGGCACGCCTTAACTTCTGGCATTTCAAACCCCCTGCAGTGCATCCAACTGATTACACCCTCAGTGTCTGGCGAAGCAAATGCGAGAACCCCGGCTTTGAAGTCATCAATCAGTGGAAAACGCATAGCCCCTCGAACCCAAAGCCAGACTTTGAGAAACTTTGGTGTCTTCTGAAAGCAAAATAAGAAACATTGACCGTCTCTGCCAGAGCCCCTGTCAGAACTCGCTTGGAACCATTCAACCCAGTGGTCCTCAGACCGTTGGGCAGGTTCATGGAGAAGCGGATGGCGACCCCAGTCGTGAAACCGCTGCGCAACCGCGAGAACGGCTGCGCACAAGAAACCAGACAGGACAGCGAATGGGCAAAAGACAACCTTCAGGGAGTCGGTTGCAGCACAAACAGCCAAGCTCCATCAAGGATCCCGACGCCCTCCTGGCCCGCCTGGCGAATGGTCACCCGGCCTTGCCCAGTGACCGGGGGCACCTCCCCATGCGGAACCCACCGGCCCTGGTGATCGATTGCCGCGGGACGAGCGCTGACCGCGACGGCCGACCCGATGGGGCCATCGGGCTGGACGCCGATCTCAGCGGTCCCCACAAGACAACCAGCGGTGCCGACTAGACCGAGGGCACCTGACCATTCCTGCCTGCGATGCAGCGGCTTGGCGTCACCCCTCCCGTCGCCGAGTCCTCCGGCTACGCCGCTGGTACCGCCATCGACGGCCAGACGACCCGCCGCCATGGAGGCAGCACCGATCAGTCCATGACCGCCGCGGAATCAACAAAGGTGCGTTGTGGAAACGCCCGATGCGGTGGCAGGCGCCGGTTCAGACTCGGCAGCCCGCGCCCTGTCCGTGCCGTGCTCGGTCTGCATGGGATCCCATCCCAGCCGCACAGCCTGGGCAACCGGCTCAGGCCGTTCGAGGCGCTGGCCTGACCAGGACGTTCTCCGCCGTTGGGCAGCGCCCGCGCGAAGCATCCGCCAAGGTGCCAATCCCAGGGGTCTGGGACGCTCAGCCGGGTGGCGTCACTCCTCCCGGCGCCACGTCAGGAGAACGTCCTGAGCCTGGAGTCAGAACCGCCGTTTCGCGGCGGCGGGGTTGTTCTGGACGCTCAGGCTGAGACGTCGGGGGCCGCCCCATCCCAGAGGGCCTGCATCTGCTGGCGTGCGGCCGGCGTGAGCGGCGGCAGATCGCGGCAGCGCGCCTCCACGGCGGCGGGGGGCAGCAGCAGATCCGCCAGAGCCGGCGGAAAGCCCTGCAGGGCTTTGTGCAAGGTGGGCCGTTGCAGGGGGGGGACCCAGCCGGCGACGAGCAGCCGGGGCAGCAGGGGCGGGGCCAGGGCCTCCGCCAGCCAGTCGATCGGCACGACCGGGCCGTCGCCGGCGGACCGCAGCAGCAGATTCCAGGAGCGGGGCGCCCCCTCGGCCGGCAACAGAGCCTGCAGGCGTGGATCCCGGCGCAGCAGCGGCACCACCCGGTGGCGGGGCAGAACGGCCGCCTCCGCCTCGCCGTTCAGCAGCAGGCTGAGGCCATCGATGTCGTCACTGGCGATCGCTTGGGCCCGCAGCCGGCGCAAGCGCTCAGGATCCGCATCGACCAGGGCGATCGTGACCAGGGGGCTCGAGGGCAGGATCAACCTGCCGCGCAGGCTGGAATCGAGCAGGAGCCCCCAGCCCTCCTCCGAGCGGGCCGCCAGATCGGCCCGATCCCGCAGCAGCAGCAGCCAGGGGGAGCAGGACCAGGGCCAGGCCAGGGCTGGTGCCCCCTCAGGGGCATAGAGCCGCTGCACCGCCGCCGCCGCCGGGGCCAGGCGGGACCGCAGAGCCGGCGTGCCGATCGGCTGCAGGGCGGCGTGGGGCAAGGTGGCCGCCCACGCGTCGCCGAGCTGCACCAGGGCGGGAAGACGCCGGCGGTCTGCCCGGCCGGCGCGGCCGGCCGCCTCTGCCGAGGGACCGCGGGGGGCGGGTTGCAGCGCCGCCCGCACCGCCGCAGGGTCGTCGAGCTGGCGCAGGCGCCAGGGGCTGGGCAGGCCACGGGCCCAGCCACTGGGCAGCTCGCCGCGCACCGCCAGCAGGTCGGCGGTCTCGCCGCGGCAGCCGCCCAGCAGGCTCAGGGCCGGCAGGCCCAGGCCGGTGGAGGCGGCCAGGCGCAGCAGTGAGCGACGGGGGAGAAGGCGTTCAGCCATCCGCCGACGGTAGGTGGGAGGGCGCGACGCCGATGCCTTGCAGGATCCGGCAGGCCCGGTCGCAGGCCGCCGCCAGCTCACTGGCCGGCCGACCGCTGAGCTGCCAGAGCAGGGCCAGCCCGCCGGCCCCGACTCCCTCCTTGACGAAGCCGCGCTCATAGTCGGCCAGGGCGGGATGCACGGCGCCGCTGAAGCGCAGATCCGCGGCCCAGGCCAGGGGGCTCACCCCGAAGCTGGAGCCGATCCGCGTCAGCAGCAGCGCCAGATCACTGCCGGGCTCCTCCGCCACCCAGGCCGTGGTGGCCACCGCCGCCGCCGCCGCCAATGCGGCGCGCTGGGCCGGGGATGGCTCCAGGGCAAAGGCGAGGGCCAGCACGGCGGCCATCTGGCTGCCCCCCGCCAGGATCGTCGGCACCCCGGCGGCGGCGGCCCCCAGCACCAAGCCGGCGGCGAGGGGCTGCATCGGATCGCCCACGGCCGCCAGCACCGCCTCGGCCCCCCGGGGGCGGGCGGCGGCCAGCCCCCGCTCCACCAGCGCCGCCTTGAGGCCATGGGCCGGCTGCTGCAGGCTGCCGCTCACCAGCCCGTCGGCGGGCACCCCCAGCCCCCGCAGCACCGCCAGGGCGGTGCTGGTGCCGCCGGGGACGCATTCCGCCAGCAGCAGGGGCCGGCCCGGCCTACGCCGGGCCAGGTCCTGGCCCCAGCGGCGGCCCAGGGCCAGCAGCCGGCGCACCCGGGCGGGGGGCATGGCGGCGCCGCTGCTGAGGCAGGCGGCGGGGCCATCGCCAGCCGGAGGCCCCAGGCGCAGGTGGGGAACGGCGGGCGCCACCGGGCAGCCCAGGTCGACCACCAGCGGCGCGAGCGCCAGCTCCCGCAGCACCACATGGGCGATCAGGGCGGGGCTGACCCCCGCCGGCAGGGGTGGCAGGGCATGGGGCCGTTCAGCGCCGGGGCCAAGCAGCAGCAGCTCGGCATCGGCCGCCGCCGTGCGTCGACGCGACTCCGGCGTGGCACCGGCGGCAGAGATGCCCGGAATCGCCGCGGTGGCCGTGGCGCCCAACAGCAGCAGAACCTGACAGTCGGACCAGTGACCGCGCCACTGCGCCTCCCAGGCGGCGGCGGCCCCCGGCTCCCCGGAGAGCCGCCGCAGCGGCGTCACAGCGGATCGAGGGCCACCAGCGACCGCAGGGCGGGCGGCGGTTCGCTGATCGGGGCCTTGAGGCGGGGAAAGATCCAGTAGGCCACCGCATGCAGACACAGAACCACCAGCAGGTTCTGGATCAGCACCAGCAGCAGGGCGGCGATCTGCACCTGGGTCAGGTCCAGACCGGGACCCATCCCCAGCAGGCCGGAGAGGCGATCGAGCAGGCCGGAGGCGGCGGTGGTGATCACCACCCAGAGGTTGTCGCCCACGAGCACCGACAGCACCGCCACCCGTACCAGGAAGCCGGCCGCACCGATCAGACCGCCCACGGCGAGGGTGATCCACCAGCTGAGCCGCCGGCGCCAGCCCCAGCCGAGCCACAGGGCCAGCAGGCCATAGGGGAACAGCACCAGCGGGCCGCGGATCGGACCCATCAGGGCGATCACCAGCAGCACGCTGACCGCCAGCCCCTCGAGCGCGCAGCGGCCGCCGTGGCGCAGTTGCAGCAGGGCCAGGGGCAACGGCAGGGCCAGCCGGAACAGGGGACTGCCCACCGGCAGGTAGTAAAGGGCGACCCAGAGCAGGGCGGTGGAGGCGGCCAGGTAGGCGGTGTCGGTGAGCTGGCGGGCCTGGCGCCGGCTCAGGGGCGGGGGAGGGGTGGCCATCGGGGCGCTCAGCGGGGCGCGGGGGCGGGCCGCACCACCGGTGCCTCAACGGCCGGTGGCGTGGTGGTGCTGGCCCCGGCAGCCCCCATCCGCTCGATCGTCTCCACCTCGAAGGGCACCCCGGCGGCCCGCAGGGCCTGGGTCACCACCTCGGCGGGGGCCGCCGGATCGGCCTGGGGGAGCCGCAGGGTGATCCGGTAGGGCGCCGCCGCGCCGCCGGGGCGGACCACAGCCGTCACCGCCGGTGCGCCGGGGGACGAGGCCGGCGGGCGGGCACCGGCCGCCGGCGAGGAACCGGCGGGACGCTGGGCCGAGTTGCCGGCCCCGGAGCGTGCGGCGGCGGCCGGCGCCGGGCCCCGGGGCGCGGCGGCCGAAGGACCCGCTGCAGGAGCCGCCGCCCCCCCCGGTGCGGCACGGCCGGCGCCGGGGGCGGCGGCGGAGGCCGGCGCCGAGGTGCCGCCGGCGGGTGTGGCAGTGGCGGAGCCGGTGGGCGCGCCGGAGAAGCTGGCCGCCAGACGATCGCCCAGGGGCGTGCCCTGACAACCGGCGAGCAGGAGCGGCAGCAGCCAGGCGGCGGGCCGGAGAAGGGGCATCAGCTGTCGGCGGCGCGGATCACCCGCACCGCGCTGGCCCGCAGGCGACCGGTCTTGGTGGTGGCCGGGGCCTTGCGGGCGGAGGCCTTGGCGGCGCCAGCGGCGGCCGGCTTCTTGGCGGCGCTCTTGCGGGTGGTGCCGCCGGCGGCCCGCCCCTTGCTCTTGCCGCTGGCGGCCTTGGCGGCCAGCAGCTCGACCGCCTGCTCCAGGGTGATCGTGTCGGCGGTGGTGCCCTCGGGCAGGGAGGCGTTCACCTTGCCCTGCTTCACGTAGAGGCCGTAGGGGCCATCGAACAGCTGAATCGCCTCTTCGGCCCCCTCCGGAACGCCGAGGTCCTTGAGGGCGGTGCGGCCGCCGCGCCCCCGTTTGGGCTGGGCCAGCAGCTCGAGGGCACGGCTGAGGCCCACCATCAGCACGTCGTCCTCGGCCTTGAGCGAACGGTAGTCCTTTTCGCCCTTGCCCTTGTGGTGCACCACGTAGGGCCCGAAGCGACCGAGACCGGCCTCGATCCGGCCGCCGTCGGGATGGTCGCCCAGCAGACGCGGCAGCCGCAGCAGGCCCAGGGCGTCCTCGAGGCTCAGGTCCTCGGGCTTGGCCCCCTTGGGCAGGGAGGCGCGCTTGGGCTTGGGGTTCTCCTCGCTGACCTGGCCCCGCTGCACGTAGGGGCCGTACTGGCCGAACAGCAGGTAGACGGCGTCGCCGGTCTCGGGATCGACGCCGAGGGCCTCGGGACCATCGGCCTTCTGCTTCAGGATCAGCTCGGCCTTGTCGGCGTCGAGATCGGCCGGGGTGATCTCCTGGGGCAGGGTCGCCTTGATCAGCTCCTCACTGCCGTCGTCGGCGACCCGCTTCTTCTCGAGGTAGGCACCGAAGCGCCCGATGCGCACCACGCAGGGCAGCCCCTCGAGGGCCACGGTGCGGGAGGCCCCGGGATCGATGTCGCCCTCCCGCTGGGCCACCTGGGTCTCCAGCCCCTTCTCGCCCTTGTAAAAGCCCTCCAGGTAGGGCAGCCACTGCACCTTGCCGTGGGAGATCTCGTCGAGGGTGTTCTCCATGCGGGCGGTGAAGCCCGTGTCGACCAGATCGGGGAAGTGCTCCTCCAGCAGGGCCGTCACCGCGAAGGCCGTGAAGCTGGGGGTGAGGGCGTTGTTCTGCAGGGTGGCGTAGCCCCGGTCGACAATGGTGCCGATGATCGAGGCGTAGGTGGAGGGGCGGCCGATGCCCTCCTTCTCCAGCATCTTCACCAGGGCCGCCTCGCTGTAGCGGGCCGGCGGCTGGGTGGTGTGGCCGAGGGCTTCGACGCCCTTGCAGGCCGGGCGGTCACCGACCGCCAGGGCCGGCAGCAGCACCTCCTGGCCCTCGAGGGCGGCATCGGGGTCGTCGCTGCCCTCCACGTAGGCGCGGAAGAAGCCGGGGAAATCGATTCGCTTGCCGCTGGCCCGGAAGGCGGCGGTGCCGAGGGCACCGCCGTCGGCCTCCAGGTCGACGCTGAGCATCGTCAGGCGGGCGTCGGCCATCTGGGAGGCGACGGTGCGCTTCCAGATCAGCTCATAAAGGGCCAGATCACGGCCATCGAGGCCGGTGGCGCCGGGATCACGGAAGCTCTCGCCGGCGGGCCGGATCGCCTCGTGGGCCTCCTGGGCGTTGCGGGCCTTGGTGGAGAACTGGCGGGGGGAGGGGCTGAGGTACTCCTTGCCGTACTTGGACTGGACGCAGCTGCGGGCGGCGTTGATCGCCTGATCGCTGAGATGCACCGAGTCGGTGCGCATGTAGGTGATGAAGCCGCGCTCGTAGAGCCCCTGGGCGGTGCGCATCGTCTCGCGGGCCGAGAGACGCAGCTTGCGGTTGGCCTCCTGCTGCAGGGTGCTGGTGGTGAACGGCGCCACGGGCTTGCGCACCGTGGGCTTCTCCTCCACCGCCGCCACCCGCCAGGGGGAGGCCAGCACGGCCTCACGCAGCTGACGGGCTTCGTCCTCGGCCAGCAGCCGCACCTTGCTGCCGGCCTTGAGGGCGCCGGTGCTCTCATCGAAATCGGACCCGCCGGCGATCCGCTCGCCCTTCAGGTGGGTGAGCTTGGCCTCGAAGCCGCTGCTGACCTGCTGCAGCTGAGCCTTGAGATCCCAGTAGCTGCCGCTGCGGAAGGCGCGCCGGGCCCGCTCGCGCTGCACCAGCAGCCGCACCGCCACCGACTGCACCCGGCCGGCGGACAGGCCCCAGGCCACCTTCTTCCAGAGCAGGGGGGAGAGGGTGTAGCCCACCAGGCGATCGAGGATGCGCCGGGTCTCCTGGGCGTGGACCAGCTCCATGTCGAGATCGCGGGGGCTGGCCAGGGCGCGGCCGATCGCCTCGCGGGTGATCTCGTGGAACACCATGCGCTGCACCGGCACCTTGGGGTTGAGCAGCTGCAGCAGGTGCCAGCTGATGCTCTCCCCCTCCCGGTCCTCGTCCGTGGCCAGCAGCAGGCGGTCGGCGCCCTTGAGGGCGTCCTTGAGCTCCTTCACCACCTTCTTCTTGTCCTTCGGCACCACGTAGAGCGGCTCGAAGTCGTTGGCGGTGTTCACGCCGAGGTTGGCCCACTTCTCACCCTTGTGAGCGGCCGGGATCTCGCTGGCGTTGTTGGGCAGATCGCGCACGTGCCCCATCGAGGCCTCCACGCGGAAATCCTTCGGCAGAAAGCCCCGGATGGTTTTGGCCTTGGTCGGGCTCTCGACGATCACCAGGGTGTGGGCCACGGGCAGGCGTTGAACCGCTTCCTTCTTTATCGCATCGCCAGCCGGACCCACGCAGGATCGAGGCCGCTACAGTCCGCTGCACCATCGTCCAGGGGACAGCGCCGTCGTGCTCCTCGCCGCTCCCGACACGCTTTTCGCGGCTGCCACCGCAGCCTCCGACGCCACCGCAGCGATCGCCTCCGGCCTGAGCACCGGCTCCCTGAGTCTGGATCTCAACGCGGTGGCAATCCTGCCGGAGGGCGCGGTGCTGCTCGCCCTGGTGCTCTGCCTGCTGGTCGACCTGGCCGGCGAGCAGGCCGCCAGCCGCTGGGTGCCGCCGATCTGCTACGCCGGCCTCGGTGGGGCGCTGGTGCTGCTGGCGTTCCAGTGGAACGGCGGAGCCGAACCGGCCTTCCTGGGTTCCTTCCTGGCCGACAACCTGGCGATCGCCTTCCGGGCGGTCGTGGCCGGATCGACCCTGATCTCGCTGCTGCTCAGCTGGCGCTACGTGGAGCGCAGCGGCACACCGGTGGGTGAATATGCCGCGATTCTGCTGGCCGCCACCCTCGGGGCGATGTTCCTGTGTGGCTCCACCGATCTGATCAGCATCTTCATTTCTCTGGAGACCCTGTCGGTTTCGAGCTACCTGCTCTCGGGCTACATGAAGCGGGACGCCCGCAGTTCTGAAGCGGCGCTGAAGTATCTGCTGGTGGGCTCGGCCGCCGCCGCGGTCTTCCTCTACGGCGCCTCGCTGCTGTACGGCCTCAGCGGCGGCAGCACCAGCCTGGAGGCGATCGCCGTGGCCCTGCGCACCGCCGCCTCACCGATCACCGCCCTGTCGCTGGTGTTCGTGCTGGCCACGGTGGCGTTCAAGATCGCCGCGGTGCCCTTCCACCAGTGGACCCCGGACGTGTATGAAGGCTCGCCGACACCGGTGGTCGCCTTCCTGTCGGTGGGCTCCAAGGCCGCCGGTTTCGCCCTGGCCTTGCGCATCCTGGTGGGCTGCTTCGAGAGCTTCGATGCCCAGTGGAAGTTCCTGTTCACCGTGCTGGCGGTGCTCTCGATGGTGCTGGGCAACGTGGTGGCCCTGGCCCAGACCTCAATGAAGCGGATGCTGGCCTACAGCTCGATCGGCCAGGCGGGCTTCGTGATGATCGGCATGGTCTGCGGCACCGAGGACGGCTTCGCCTCGATGATTCTCTACATGGCCGCCTACCTGTTCATGAACCTGGGGGCCTTCGCCTGCATCATTCTGTTCTCGCTGCGCACCGGCAGCGATCGCATTGCCGACTATGCGGGTCTCTACCAGAAGGATCCGCTGATCACCCTGGCGTTGAGCCTCTGCCTTCTTTCCCTGGGCGGCATCCCGCCGATGCTGGGCTTCTTCGGCAAGATCTATCTGTTCTTCGCCGGTTGGGCTGATCACCAGTATCTGCTGGTTGTGGTCGGCCTGGTCACCTCGGTTGTGTCGATCTACTACTACATCTCGGTCATCAAGATGATGGTGGTGAAGGAACCCCAGGAGGCTTCCGATGTGGTGAAGGCCTATCCGGCGATCGAATGGAATCTGGCGGGCATGCAGCCCCTGCGAGTGGGCCTTCTGGGTTGCCTGATCGTCACCGCCGTCGGGGGCATCCTCTCCAGCCCGCTGTTCACCTGGGCCAGCGATACCGTGACCGGCACACCGCTGCTGCAGCAGGCCGTGGCCAGCGCCGCCACGGCCCCCCTGGGCTGACGCCGATGCTGTCCGCCAACGGTGCCGGTTCGCTGAACGGCGGCGAGGAACCGGTGGCAGAGCTCATCGACATCTGCAAGAGCTACGGCAGCGGCGAAACCGAGGTGGTGGCCCTCAACCATCTCAGCTTCCGGGTCAACCGCGGCGACTACCTGGCGGTGATGGGCGCCTCCGGCTCCGGCAAGAGCACGGCGATGAACATCCTCGGCTGCCTGGATCGCCCCACCAGTGGCAGCTACGTGCTCAACGGCACCCCGGTGGAGCATCTCGACGACGACGCCCTGGCGGACCTGCGCAACCGGGAGCTGGGCTTCGTGTTCCAGCAGTTCCATCTGTTGCCCCAGCTCACGGCCCTGGAGAACGTGATGCTGCCGATGGTGTACGCCGGGGTATCCGCGGCGGAACGACGCGAGCGGGCCGCGATGGCCCTGGAGCGGGTGGGGCTGGCCAACCGCCTCGGCAACCGCCCCAACCAGCTCAGCGGCGGCCAACAGCAGCGGGTGGCGATCGCCCGGGCGATCATCAACCAGCCCAGCCTGCTGCTGGCCGATGAGCCCACCGGAGCGCTCGATTCCCACACCACCTCCGAGGTGCTGCAGATCTTTGACGAGCTGCACCAGCAAGGCATCACCCTGGTGATGGTCACCCACGAACACGACGTCGCCGAGCGGGCGCAGCGCACGGTTCAATTCAGGGATGGCCGCATCGCCCCCGGGCTGGTGGGGGCGGCGGGGTAGGCGATTCAGCCCTGCTTCGGGGGCGGCACGGGCAGCGGCGCCCCTGGCGCCAGCGGCGAGCGCGGCCGCTCCAGGGTCTGCAACAGCTGGCCCATCAGCAGGGCCACGGCATCGACGTCGCGGGCGCTGGTGGCCAGGCCGCCACCCAGGCCGGGCAGGCCCTGGAGGCCGGCGATCAGCGGAGCGCCACCGGGATCGAGATCGCCGGGGTCGGTGGCCACCCAGCCGCCATCCTGGGGCAGGCGCAGCTCGAAATGCAGGTGGGGGCCGGTGCTCAGGCCCGTGCTGCCGACCCGGCCGATCACCTCGCCCTGGCGCACGCTGTCGCCTTCCCTGACATAGAGCTCGGACAGGTGGCCATAGAGGGTGCGGCGGCGGGGCCGCTCGTGCTCGATCTCGATCGCCAGGCCATAGCCGCCGGCCGTGCCGCTCATCACCACCCGGCCGCTCAGGGCCGCCACCACCGGCGTTCCCTCCGGCGCCGCCAGATCGCGGCCGGCATGCATGATCCAGCTGCCGAGCACGGGGTGCATGCGATAACCGAAGTTGCTGGTCGTCACCGCCGAGCCGATCAGGGGGAACAGCAGACGGCTATTACCATTGCCGCCGATCGCCGCCGGCCGGGGCGTCACCCGGAAGACATCGGTGAGCCGGAAGCTGCCGCCGGCACCGGAGAGCAGGGCATTGACCGGAACGGTGATCGGAGCCAGGGGCGAGGCGTCGATGCCAGAGCGTTCGCCGCTGAATGGGCTGAAACCACCGACGGTGCCAGCTGAGCCACTACCGCCGGATGCGCCGGCACTAGCCGTCGCACCCAGGCCATCCCGGCGGGAGCGGCCGACCACCACCACACGGGCACCACATTCCTGCTGAGAGAGCGCGCCATCGAGGCAGGCCCTCTCCCGCGGTCCCGCCATCTGGGGTGTGATCAGGTTGCCGCGGACGCGAACCCGCTCGGAGGGAAGGACAACTCGATCGTTGACGAGGTCATCGATCGAGGCATCAATCCTTCGGGGGGCAGCGGGAGATCGATCGGCGGCTTCCGGTCTCCAGGGCTGAGGCTCAGCGGCGGCCGGGGCAGCTGTCACCGCAGGAGGCGCCGGCTCGGGCTCCGGGACCACCGGAGGCGGTGGGGTCAGTACCGGTGGCTGCATGGCGCCTGGATCGGCCTGCTGCGCCAGCACCAGCGGCACCCCACTGAGGGGGCCGGCCGCCAGGGCGGCCGCGGCCATCAACAGATGGTGGGGCTTGGGGGCCATGGCGGAGGGAGGGCGGGACGGGAGCCCGCAAAGGGCAACCGCAACAAAACGGTTCGCAATATAGGAAGCCAGTTCAGGCCCACCACCCCCAGCGGAACCGGCCACCCACCCGGTCCGAGGCGGCTGCGGCCGGTGGCCGAGTGCATCGAGCCGACAGGGAGCCTCCCAGCCGGCCATGCCACCCCAAACGCGCCTTCAGAACCGCCGCTGCAGCAGCGCGCGGCGCCCATCGGCCTGCTCCAGCCGCAGGGCGCCGCTCGGGTCCAGGCCCACGGCCCGCCAGAGCTCGCCGGCATGGGCCACCGGCGCCGCGGGCAGCAGCAGGCGCTCCTCGGCCCGGCGCCGCACCCACTCGGGGCGCTCCGCCTGAGCCACGCCCCACTCCAGGGCCCGCAGCACCCGGGCGGTGAGCTGGGGCGGCCGGGCCGCCGCCCGCCGGCCGATCAGGGCACCGACGCTGACGGCCCCGGCCGGCACGGGATGGCAGCCGTTGAGCCCCAGCCCCACCTGGGCCCAGCGCACCCGGCCGCCGCGCCGGCGCAGGCGCGGCAGCAGTCCGGCGATCTTGCGGCCCTCCACCAGCAGATCGTTGGGCCACTTGAGCCGCACCGGCAGTCCCAGCTGCTCGAGCTCCAGGGCCAGCCCCAGGGCCAGCGCCAGAGCCGGAGCTGCCGAAGCCTGGTCATCAGCGGGCCACGGCAGGGCGGCGCTGATCCACACCCCTCCCGGCGGCGACTGCCACACCCGCCCCTGCTGGCCGATCCCGAAGCGCTGGCGGCTCGCCAGCACCGCCAGCGCCTGCCCGGGCCGGGGCGCGGCGGTGGGGTCCTGGAGCCACTGCTCCAGCCGCCGCTCGGTGCTGGCGCACACCGGCCGGGCCTGCAGACGCCAGCGCAGGGGCGGCGCCCCGCTGGGGTGGGGGCCCAGGGCGCGGCGCGCCGCCAGCACGGCCCCGCCCCCGGCTCCAGGCCCTGGCACCGGCGTCAGAGGGAGGCCAGCCAGCGCCCGATGCGGGCGGCGCCGGCCTCCAGCTCCTCGACCGGATGCACCAGGGCCAGGCGCTGCCAGCCCTCTCCACCGGGCCCGAAGCCATTGCCCGGCGTGAGGCAGACGCCGGAGCCCTCGAGGAGGGCGGCGGTGAAGGCTTCCGAATCGAGGCCGCGGGCGCGGGCCGCCTCGGGCACCGGCAGCCACAGATAGAGGGCCATCGACGGCCTGGGCACGGGCCAGCCCGCCGCCTCCAGCGCCGCCGCCATCCGGTCGCGACGCTCGCGGTACACCCGCCGCAGCCGCTCGGGCCACTCCGGGGCCTGCTCGATGGCGGCGATCGCGCCGGCCTGCAGCGCCAGCGACTGGTTGAAATCCACCACCCCCTTGAGCTGTCGCAGGGCCGTGATCAGCCACTCGGCGCCGATGGCGAAGGCGAGCCGGTAGCCGCCCAGGCACCAGCTCTTGGAGAAGGAGAAGAACTCGATGCCACAGCGCCGCCAATCGGGATGGCGCAGCAACGCCGGCGCCTCGCCATCGAGGGCCAGATCCACGTAGGGGTTGTCGTGGGCCAGCACCACGTCATGGCGCAGGGCCCGCTCCACCGCCTGATCCAGCCAGGCCTGGCTGCCGGTGGTGGCGGTGGGGTTGTGGGGGAAGCCGAGCACCATCAGCTTCAGGGCGTCCCATTCGCCGTCGCTGAGCCGCTCCCAGGCGGGGCACCAGCCCTCTTCGGCCGCCAGCGGCAGCAGCACCGGCCGCGCCGAGGCCAGATGCAGGCCGCCCATGTGGGAGGGGTAGTAGGGATCGAGCAGCAGGGCGGGGTCGCCGGGATCGAGCACCGCCAGCGGCAGATGGGCCGTGCCCTCCTGGGAGCCCACCAGCAGCAGCACCTCCCGCTCCGGATCGACGCGGCAGCCGAAACGGCGTTCCGCCCAGCCCGCCACCGCCTCGCGGAAGGGCCGGGTGGCGGCATGCAGGCAGTACGACGCGCTCTCCGGCCGCTGCAGGGCTGCGGCAATCGCCTCAAGCGCCACCGGCGGCGGTTGCAGATCGGTGGAGCCCAGGGACAGATCGAGAAGCGCCGGCAGGTCTGGCTGCCCGCTGCTGCCAGCGAGACCAGTGGCGCTCCAGCGGCGCCCATAGGCCGCCTTGCGGCTGTCGTTGCGGGCGAAGACGCCGCTGCCCAGCCGGCTCAGCCGCTCAGAGACCGGCA
>Ga0315902_10000655_pt1 | contig 58199 bp, 40 predicted proteins | sample LakEriMetagenome_9_FD_203523 | JGI IMG/M metagenome (GOLD analysis project Ga0315902, IMG submission 203523) | Freshwater fungal communities from buoy surface, Lake Erie, Ohio, United States - Buoy 12 MA117 | ecosystem: Environmental > Aquatic > Freshwater > Lake > Lake biofilm | place: USA... | reverse complement strand
CGCGGCCCATCGCTAGAGCGAGAGCGAGGACCGCGACCGCTGCTTGCTGGGGTTTTGCGATGGTTTTCCATATTCCCCTCGACGAGGATGGCAATGGCATCGGACCACGTAGGAACCTTCCTGAGGGCTCGCGAAGATTCGCCGGCCATCGATTCTTCCGCCGGTTCCAATTCATCTTGCCAATCGACTCGTTCGGATTCGACCATTCCATCCCGGGACCTTGGCGGACGGCTTCGGGGTGATGGCTCCCGTTCACTGGAAGCGATGGACTGGCTATCGTCCTCGGCGTCTCCCTCCGTTCGCTCGGAACCACCACGTTCTCCGGCAGTTCGGGAGCCTCGGCCTCCGCGGCGACCGCGCCGACGCCGACGCCGGGGTCCAGGTTCATCGGAGGATTCCCGGTCCGCGGGCTCGGTGGACTGTGCTTCTGGAAGTTCTGGGGCTTCCTCAAGATCCCAGGGATCGACCTCCCTTTTGGGTCTCGCGGGAGCTTCCGAGAATGCAGAAGGGCTGGATGGTGCTGTGGGGCCGCTAGCGTGCGTCGGCTCGACTCCACTGGCCAGAGCCCGACGCGACGGGCGACGCTGACCACGTCGATCGGAAGGGGTATCCTCCGTGTTGCGAGTGGATGGCGGATTAGCGCGGGAAGTGGGAGAGGGAGCCGGGGCATCGCGTCGAGCCTCCCGCGAGGGCTCGGGATTCCTTACCTGTTCGCGGCGCGGCGTTGGTGATTCATCGCGAGACCTTGAATGTTCGGTGAAGCCCCTCGCATCTCGCTGACCTTCCATCGGGCTTGCCCCGGTACTCGGAGCTTCCCTTCTGGGTTCGCGGCTGCGTGGGCTGCTTGGAGCCGATTCGGCTTCCGAATGGATGCGGCTGGATCCTTCTGTCGAAGGAGTTGGTGCAACGGCTTCTTCCGAGGTCTCCCAGAGACTCGGTTTCCCTCGCCGTTTCTTGCCCGACGATCCAAACGAATCCAGCACGGAGCCTGCCGGTTCTTCTGGTGTTCGGGATGCAGGCGCGGACGGGGGCAGAGCAGCGGGCTTTTCGGGGCTCACTGGGGCCGCTGGCTTCGAGGGAGTCCCCCAAAATCCAAACCCACCCGATTCGGCTTTCGCTGGACTCTCCGACGTGGAACCACCTCCGATTCCGAGGAACTTGGAGATAGCGTCCCAAGAAGAGCTTTTCTTGGGGGTTGGCTTATTATCGGATGGTTCTGGGACAGCAGGCTTCGCGGCAGGAGGAGTTGACGGGGCTGCTTCGTGCCCATGAGACTCCCCGTGGCTTTTCTCAGGCGGCGCACTGCTCTTCCTGGGGATCGGGTTGGGGGAAGGGGTTTTCAGTTTGTCTGCAAGGTTTTGCCAGTGGTCGGACATAAGTAGTTTTTGTGGTCCTAGCTTGGATCGATTGGAATGTTTCGCACAGTGCGGGCCATGGAACGCGAGGCCCTCGCATCGTGGGGCGGGGTCGAGATCGCGTGAGTTGGTCCATGGACTTTCGGAGTTCTGACCGGATCCTTCCGACGTCGGGCACACCCTTGAGCCGACCCGATGACCTGAGCCTTGGATGCGCTGGTTTCAGGGTCGAAACGGAAAAGGAGGGTCAATCGGCGGGCCACTGACCGGCGTCTCTCGCCGGGGCCACAGACCAATCACCCACCGCACAGAAGGTCGACGACGCGGAGATCCAACGTATTGTAGCGAATTTTCACCAGTTTCGTAAGCCAAATCGACCCTATATCCTCCCAGATGGGTGAGAAAGCGATGATCGTTGGTGTTTCTGAGGTGGGATTATCCTGGCGGAAAAAGCAAGCCATTCCGCCGGTCGATTCCTGGCAACCGTTTACGACGGTGTGTCACCGGGTAGGGAGAGCAACCGGTTGAAAATGACCCATCGCTCTCATTTTCCACTTCGCTAAGCTTAGGTCAGTGCACGCAGCGACTGGCGAAACCCTGGCAGTCACCTTCGTTTTGTGATCGCTTCCTTGCGATCACGCAGACCTTTGATTTTTAATGGTCTGCGGGGGCTCGGTTCCCTGGTGTCGACGAAGTGGTCCGATCGTTGCTCCCGTCCCCTTTCGCCCTCTATCGCCTCGGTGGGGGCTTCCGGGGCAGCGGGTGGGGAGTTCTTAAGGAATGGGGCAAGGGGTTTCCTGGTGTCGCAAGAAGCTGGAGCGATGTAAAGGGAGCTGGCTGGGGTGTCTGGGAAACTGCCGATTTTCATCCGGAATCATGAAAATCGGACTTCTCCGGAAAGTAGGAACGCATCAAGATTGATGAGTCCGTCAGCTCCTAGTGGGGAATGTTCGCTCAAGATGGGCGTTTGCCCGGAACTAAAAAGGATTTTGGGGCGATGTCGAGGCATTTTGTGGTGGGCGACCGCGTCGTCTACTCCCGGCAGAAGCACAGCAGCTCCCCTGGGCCAAGGGCTCAGGAGGTAACCCCAGCAGCGCACGGGGAAAGCTATTCCTACCTAGTCGACAAATATTGGCGAGTCATCGCAGTCGAGCCCGATGGGATTCTTTTGGTTCGGACTCGGCGAGGCAAGCAGCATCGGGTGCGCCTCGATGATCCTCGTTTGCGACGTCCCACGATCTGGGAGCGGTTGTTTCGCGCCGATCGGTTTCCCGAGATGGCAACGTCGTCGACGGAGATCTTGGGGGTTGGGAATTCCTTCGAGGGCGCGACACCCCAGCAGGAAGCCGACGGTGGGGATCGAGCTGCAAGTTGAAGTGAGCCAGTGGCGCGAGCGGCCGTGCGACTCAATTGGCGGTCGGAAGGAGACGGCCCGAGTTGGGGTCGGGCTGGCTTAGGTTCAGAGTGGGATCCGCCGCATTCTTGTTTTTTAAATGGCTTGACAGCATCTCCAGCTTTCGTGCCACCACTGGTTCCCCCGGGATCTCCTCTCCAGGTGCGTGTCCCCAGATGATGCGGCGCTGCTGGCCCTGCTGAGGGAATGTGGCAATCTCCAGAAGGTAGCGTCCGGCTCCTGACCCCGGGTCTTGCTGATAGACATAGATCGACTCAATCTGCCATTCCATGCGGAAGGGGGAAAGGAGTTTTGCCAGACGAACAGCGTCCACCACACGAGGATCCCGGAATTGTTCTCCCACCAGGGTGCCCGACGAAGTGAGTCCAGGTGCGTAGATGAGGAGGAAATCTTCGGGTCGGTAGGTTTGCAACGTCTTGTGCGAAGGCAACAGAACCGCCTCATCGTCTACCGGTAGAAAGAACCAAGTCGAAGACTCCTTGGCAGTTGTGGATGTTGGTGGTTCGGATCCGGATGGATCGAGTCCAACCATCGCGATCGGCTCGCGATACACCAGGTCGACTTGAATTTGGCTATTGGAAAGCTTGCAGACCCGCGTTGTCTGCCGGACCCAGGGGTGCATGTCAAACGCGCGAGCGATGGAAGCTGCCGCATTGCGATCGAGCAACGAGATCTTGTCCAGCTGGCTGCCGCGGAAGACATCCTCGACGACCGATGTCTGGATGTAATTGGGTTGGGGAGTGACGCGGAGGCTGGGGAGGGTCACCGCGTAGAGCGTTCGATCGAGGGTACGAGCACCCCAGACGCTCCAGAGCCAGTAACCGAGCGTCACTAGAGCCACAGGGGCTGCGATAGCAAGCCACGCGGAGCGGTTGCGTTTGGACGGAGGGCTTTCGGGGCCAAGGGGCTTCGAGGGATCCATGGTCCCCGGAAGTTACCAGACCTCCATATGCAACCGCAACTGCACTCCGGTGCTCTTGGCGACCGCCTCCCGCACGCGATGGACCAGTGCTAGCACTTGATCGCTGGTAGCTCCTGGCGCGCTCGTGAGATAAGCGGGGTGGGTATCGCTGAGCCGCACTTTGCCTTCGACGGGGGAGGTGATTTTCGAACGCCGGATCAGATCGGCCACACTTTCGGCAGCTGGATCGACAAACGGGATGATCGAAGGGGTGGCCAAAGGAGGCTGATGACTCTTTTTGAGGATCCAAAGAGTCTGCAGGCGCTGCATGATCGCCTTGGCGTCGCCTCGATGGAGTTGGAAGGTGGCGTCGAGGATGACCAGATCATCGATGCTGCTTTTGCGGTGCGCAAACTCCAGCGACTGGGCTGGTCGTGACGTGATTTCACCTTGGGAGTTCATCACGCGGACCGAAACCAGATGATCGCCGATCGAACCGTTGAGGGTTCCAGAGTTTCCGTGGAGGGCCCCGCCTAGGGTGCCAGGAATTCCGACCAGATGTTCGAGTCCTTCCAGTCCTTCCGCAGCGCAGCGACTGATCAGGTGCGCCAGTTTGACGCCTCCCCCAGCCGTCACTTGGACGTCATGCACGTGGAGGTGGCAGAAGGCGGGGGCGGAGAGCCAGATGACCAGCCCATCGACACCATTTTCGCGAACAAGCAGGTTGGATCCGCCTCCTAGCAGGCGGATCGGAAGATTTTCAGCCGTCGCCTTTCGGACTACCGCCTCGAGTTCCTCGGGGGTATTGGGTTCGCAAAAGAATCGAGCCAATCCGCCAATCCTCAGCCATGTGTAGGGAGCCAGAGGTTCTTGCTCCCGCACTATGTGTTCGAATCCTTTCGGAAACGGCATCAGAAAATCCCTTCTGGGCAGAACGGCTGGGGTGGATGGTCAGCGAATGACGCGATCGGTTTGCTGGTCGTGAGCCGCCTGGCGGATCAATTCCCGCATCCGATTCTCTGATTGGATACCCGAGACAGCGGTTCGTTTCCAGCCTTCATCGCTCTTGTGAAAGACAACGATTTGGGGGAGGGAGTTCCCTTCCATCAGTTTGCGAGCCAAATCCGGTTGGGCGTCTTTATCGATCGAGGTGTAGACGACCTGATCGAAGTCCCCCGATTCCCGCATCTTCGCGATCGTCGAAGCCTTCATCGTTTTGCAGGCGGCACACCAATCGGCCCCCACCAGCACGACCAGCGGCTTTTTCTCCCGCTGGGCTTTGGCGTAGGCCGCTTCATAGGTCATCGGTTCGTTTACGGCTTTGGCCCCAGCCAGCCAGAGAAGTGTCAGTAGCATCCAACGAGCCATCATCAAGGAGTCCTCTGGAGAAAAGGAAACAACAGAATCCGATTCCGGTACATGGTCCTCCTTGGCAGACTCGTCGGATGAGGAAAGGCGATCCCACAACGTAGACCGCAACGATCAGGAAAGCTTTGCCGCCTCCCGAGACTTTGCGAGTATACGAATGAGGGCGCGCCTGACAACCAGTCGACAAGTGCTAGCATTCCTATCGGAACTCTTGAACGAGAATCTGAGAGGCGGCGGGAAATGCGAAGGAAAAAGGGGGGAAGATCGATCGATTTTGCCTGATTCGCCTGAGATTCAATCGATCGAGCGGCATGCGTGCGTCAGAAACAGAACGACCGCCCTTTGCTTTCCCAGAGCCCCTGGATTCCCCAGGCTGCTATTCCCCGGCTTTCTGGTTGTCACCGTAGTTTTCGACCCAAGTGGTTCATTCGGGGGGTAATGCAGGGGAGGTTCCAGGTGGGAAAGAGGCGTCGTGGATGGCAAGCCGGCGGCCCGCTTGGTGGCTTTCGCTGGCTAGGCGGAGGATCCTGGCTGCGGTGGCAAGATCATCGAGCGATTGGTTGGAGCGGACTAGCGAGGTGACGCAACGGTGGAATCTGGTCAGCAGCGACTGGCCAACCGACAAATCGGTATCGAGTGTTTCCTGATGTCGGCCTAGTTCATCGAACCAGACCAGGGTGTTGGGAAGATCGACGAAGGCCAAACCACGTTCGCATCCGACCTGGATGGCGGCAGGGGGCCGATAGGCGATTGCCTCATGCCAACTTCCTGGCATGTAGGCACCGCAACTGATCTGCGCCAGCGTATTTGGATAGGAGGGGACTTGGTTCCCAAAGCCGAGGCTGAGCACTTGGTAATCGAAAACCGGATCGTCGGCTGACACGCGTTGGTTCTGTTGCAGATGCTGGACCGACTGCACCCAATCGACTGGGTGATCGACGATGAAGCGGCACCAGTCGATCAGTTCCAGCAACTCCCTGGTAGCTCGTTTCTCTAGAGGTTTCGCCTGTCTGGCGCCACCGTCACTTTCGCGTGGCAGTCGACGGTGGCAAAAAAGCAATTGAGGCTGTCCTAGGCGGGTAGCGATCAATTCCTTCAGGCGAAGGGTGGCGGGGGCGAATCGCCTGGGCAACTCGGCCATCGCGGCGATCCCGGAGGCGTCGATTTGTTGACGAACCTGTTCGATCTGGGGTTCGGTGAGCTCAAATTCCGATCCGATGAAGACGGCTTTTCCGAACTGGCAGGCGGCGGCAAGTGGCGCGGTCTGGTACCACTCGGATTCCAGCAGGAACACCGCATCGATCGAATCACTGGCGATCATCTCCCGAAAACCGGTGTGACTGATCGCTTGAAGATCGCGAGCTGCGGAATCGGCAAGTGTCCGCACCGCACTGTAGATAGCGACGACCTGCATGCGATCCTGCAGCAACCGGAATGCCGGCAGATAACGGCTCTGCCAGTCTTTCCCCAGACCGACTAAGGCGACTTTCAGTTTCATGGTCGCTTCCTTCTCACGTCTGAAGGCACTCCCATCCGCTGCCGGGCACTGCGGTGTGCGTTAGGGATTCGATTGGTTTTCACTGCGGGATCCACCCCAGATAGCTCCACCACTGGTAGATCCAAGGATGGACCCATGGATTCGTCCACGGAAAGCTGGCCGAAAAAATGCTCGCCATCAAGCTGGCGGCGATGATTCCGCGAAGGATGGAGGACTTGGACATCGCTTGCAGCGATTTCCAGGTCGGCAACATCCATAGCGGAATCATCCAGAAAGCCCAGCGAAACCCAGAGCTGACGCCACCGTAGTTGCGGTCCACCAGAGGTCGCGTCCAGTAGAAGATCAAGCAAACCAACGTCACCAGGGCAATGGCAACGAAAAGCCATCGGGATGAGCCGTTGGATGGATCGCGGATTGCCACCCACAGGCCGGGAATGGCCAGCCACCAAAAAGGGGTCAAGGACAAGATGCCGTGATGGCCCAGGAGGGTATGCCAAAGATAGAACAGCCGGGAGGGTTCCCCGCGATCGACCCCTCGCTTGTTTTCGGGAAGCCAATACGAACCGGGGTAATCGTACCAGTCATCCCACTGGTGCAAGTCCCATCGATCCCCCTTCTGCACCACGGCAAACCGCTGGCTGGTCTGGGCGTCGTGCAGTTCCCAGTGCCCCAGCCGTTCGGCTCTCCGGAGGCTGGTGCGATCGGATAGCTGGAATCCTTGCTGCTGAAGCCACTGGAGAAGGGGATCGAGTGGTGGTTTGGCAGGGGGAGTTGAGAGGGTGCTGGAGGGATCTCCGCTTTCCGACGGCTTCGAGGAGGCAACCGAATTTTGCTCTGGGGATTCCGACTTTTCAGGGGTGGTCTGCCGCAGGGGGGCTTCCAAGGTCCCGATGCGGTCGCCAAGTCCACGATGGGCATAGGGAGGGCGCAGGTCGCCGTGAGCCAGCCAGGTAGTGGCCAGGAAAGCGGCAAGAATCGGGATGCCACCGACCAGATAGGCGACCAGCGTTTTGCCGCCAAAGTGCCAAGTCAGCAGAGCAGCGGTGATCGCCCACCAGCTGAGGGCGGGCAAGTCACAGGTGGAGCCGAAGGCGGCCAATGCACCTAGAAGGGCTGCCCGCCAAAGAGCGATCGGAGGCTGGCTGGGGCGCATCGATCGCTCTAGAAGAATCAGGCTGCCAGCAACGGAGATGGCGCCGGGTAGATGGTTATTCAACGAGATACTGAAGGTCGAAAGGAAGGTTCCCCAGAGGAGAAATGCCAAACCGATCGCCAGACCCCAGCGACTGCGCACCTGTTCCTGCATCCACGTCCAGGTGATCGACCAGAAGATACCTAGAGGAATCAGTTGGACCAAAAGCAAGATCAGTCTTGCCATGTAATGGGGATGATCGGTCAAGGAGATTCCGGTGATCTGACGAAGGGGCCAGTAGACGCCAGCGATTAGCGTGGCCAAAAGTGGAGGCTTGCTGGAATAAGCATGGTCCTTGCCATCCCATCCTCGGTGCCGGACCATATCGATGGTGGCCCAGGGGCGTTTTCCATCCGAATCCTTGATCGCGATCCAGTGATCGATTTGGTACGTTCCGGATTCCACCAGCGAAGCGACAGTGCACCAGCGCGAACGATCGTTGGCGCTATGGAACGGGGCCGATTCGATCCTGCCGGGCGCCGAGAAAAGTCTCGCTAGCTGCATCACCCAAGCGATGCAGATCAGGAGCATTCCCAGGCGATGGAGGCGATGGGATTTCCGAGGTGGATTCATGAAGACTCTTGGGCTCCCGTTGAGGCGTCTTCCGCATGAGAAAGGGCCAGTTCACTTCCCACCCGTTCGGCAATCGCCAGCGGTTTGGTGTCTGGCCTTTGCGCCACGATCAGCTCGGCAAGGATACCGATCGACAACCACTGGACTCCCAGAAGGATCGACAGAATGGCGAAATAGAAGAGGGCGCGCTGGTGGAGGTGCAACGGAGTCCAGCCAGGAAGGGTGCGTGTGATCACCCAAAGACAGCTCAGCAGCGTCAAGACAAATCCACCCAGTAGCAGCGCTCCCAGGCCAAAGCCTCCCAGGAGGTGCAGTGGGCGTTGCCTGAAGCCAGTCAGAAAATAGACGGTCAGAAGATCGAGCAGTCCTTTGGCCAATCGGGACCAGCCGTATTTCGATTTTCCATGTTTGCGAGGGTGGTGACGCACAGGCACCTCGCCGACCACGAAGCCGCGCGAGGCTGCCAGGACGGGGACAAAGCGATGCAATTCACCATAGAGTTCAATCTCGCGGAGGACTTCGCGGCGATAGGCTTTCAGTCCGCAGTTGTGGTCGTGCAGTCGTACACCGGTCAGCATCCCTACGGCCGCGTTGAACCACCGACTGGGGATGACTTTATGCCAGGGATCTTTTCGATCCTGCTTCCAACCGCTGACGACGTCTTTCCCCTGGGCAATCGCCGCTAGCAGTTTGGGTATCTCCGCTGGATCATCCTGCAGATCGCCGTCGATCGTGACGACGATCGGGGAATTGGCGACCTGGAATCCAGCAGCTAAAGCGGTGGCCTTCCCGAAATTGCGCCGCAGCCTCAGACCGTGAACGCGACGATTGGCCGCTGCCTGTTCGACAATTCTCTGCCAAGTTGCATCGCGGGAACCATCATCGACGAAGACGACTTGGTAGTCCCAATCCTGAGCCTTCGCGACCTGCCCGATCTGATCCATCAAGGGTGCGATGGAGAGGGCTTCATCGAGCACTGGCACCACCAGCGAAATCTCTTTGGGTGGTTCAGTCATCGGCCCATACCTCCGGCCTTAGCCTCCTGCGGGATGATGCAGTTAGTCTACTCAACAAATGCGGGGAACGCTTCCTGCCAGCCGGATGGACAATCCGGGATTGCTTTGAACTATTTCGGTTCTTCCGGTTCGGTGGGTTGGGAAGGCTGTTGTGTGGGGAGGAGTCGGAACAGGCCGATCCAAAGCAATTCGGCCAGGAGTGAGACTAGGCGTATGCCGAGGGCGGCAAGCAGTGCCGCCACCGGTCCCACCAGAGGTTGGAGGATCAGGCTGACCACCAGTTCGCGTACCCCGGCTCCTCCGGGGAGCAGCGAAAGGAAACCGGCTACCATCGAAAGGGAGATGGCCGCCATGCTGGCGGCCCACAGGGAGGGGGAGCCGATCGACAGGGTTGGGGATGGTCCTTGCAGGGCCAGCAGCAGAGCAGCCAAGCTGGCTGCCAGGAGGATCCAGCCAAGCGAAAGAATGCTCCAGCCCCACAGCATCAGGCTCCAGTCGAGTCCACGAGAAACCTCTTCGGGAAGCCGCCCTACGCGACTCTTGGAGAGGATGGCTACCAGATGCCGAAAAATTGGAGGCAACGTCGGGAGCAGGGCGCCTAGTCCGCAGGCGATCGATCCCCAAACCATCCAGTCGGGGACTGGAGTTCGCATCAGCGAAAGACTACCCCACGCCGCGCCGACCCCCATCCAGACCAGCGTCTCGACAAAGATCGAAACCACACCGGTGGCGATCGACACGCCCCGCGCGCGGATCGGGGGGATCCGCAACAGAAAGACCATCGCTTTTCCTGGAACGTACTTCCCCAGATGGCCGAGGAAATAACCAGCCAGCACGGGCTGGCTTTCCAGTGGGTGCCCGAATTTTCTGAGCGTCTCTAGCCAAAACAAGCCAGCCGGGAGCAGGCCCAGCCATCCTAGCAGGATGCTAAGAGCCAACCACCGCAGATCGATCCGGTCCCATCGCAGACGCTGACTTTCGATCGAAGTGATTTGCGCCTGCAGTTGCTGCAACTGCTGGGGATCGGCTCCGGCCGTCTCCAGGCTTGCCAGTTTCGCCTGCAGTTCCCCCAGTTGGTCGACCTGCGCCGTTCGCTGCTGCTGTAGTTCCTGGTAGGCTTGGTGGAGAGTGCGTGCGATTCCCGCGATCACTACCAGGGCGACGGCGATTTTCAACCAACCTACAATCCGGTGCTTCATCCTCTGGCCCGCTGAATGCCCATGGGTCTGGTTGCGGTAGAATCAAGCGGCAGACCCGAGAACTGCAACGCCGTTCGGTAGCTTGTCCTGGAGATCCAATGCCCGTGTCCTTGACCAGTCGCATCGTTTCCTTCGCCGTCCTGCTCTCCTTCATCGTCGTGATTGGGGCGCTTTTTTACAAGGTGATGGTGGGATTTCTGGTCCCCATCTTTCTGGCTGCTGTGCTTGCGGTGGTGTTTCGTCCCTTTCATCGGATGGTGCGAACCAAGCTGGGAGATCGCGATCATCTGGCGGCTGGGGCCACCACCGCACTGATCCTTCTGACGGTGCTGCTCCCCTTGACGCTGGTTTTGGGGACGGCAGCTATTCAAGGAGCGGTGGCGGTCAAGCACCTGAATTCCAATTCCATGAATGTGGCACTTGCCAAAATCCGTCAGAACCGTTGGTTCTCCTTGGAGATGCCCTATGGAGAGCATATCCAGACCATCCAGCGCGATGTCGAGGAACTGCAGCGAATCTTGCCTGAACTCGATTTCTCCCGTTTGCAGGATCCCTCCGGGATTGTCGCGGGATTGACGCGTCGCATCGGGGTGGAACTTCAGGGGATTGAGGGAATGGTCGGTTCGCAGTCCGACCTAGCCGATAACGCCGCTCGCTTCTCTGCCTTCCATCTGGCCCTGGCATCGCTGACACCACCCTTTCCGCCGACTCTCGAATCCAGGCCCGACGGAGGAGAATCGCTTGTCGAGGTGGACATGCTGGAGATTCAGTCGCGCGGGGTCGCGCTGAGCTCTCGCTGGCAAGAGCTCAAGCAGCATCTTCTGGGTGGACCGATCCGGACCTTCGCCAAAGAGCTCGCCAATCCATCGAAAGAGCAGTTGGGCCAGATGACCACCTCTTTGATCGAATCGATTCGGCCTCGATTGCTGTCGCTGACCAGTACGACAGGCGGATTTCTGGTCCGGATGGCGGTAGGGGCAGCGATTCTGACCGTGACACTTTTCTTTTTCTTGTGCGATGGTCGGTCGATGATGGAATCGCTGATGAGGCTGTCGCCTCTGAAGGATGATTACGAGCAGACGCTGTTGCTGGAGTTTGAACGGACCAGTCGCGCGGTAGTCCTGGCGACGCTTCTTTCGGCCGTCACTCAGGGGATTCTGGCAACCTTGGGTTACTGGGCTGCGGGGATGCCCTCCCTGGTGCTCCTGTTCCTGCTGACGACGACCTGCGCGATGGTTCCTTTTGTCGGTCCAGCTCTGGTCTGGGTGCCCGTTTGCCTGTTTTTGGCGATGGTGCGACAGCAGGTGCCCGTCGCGCTGGCCTTGGCTGCCTGGGGCACGCTGGTGGTCGGCAGTAGCGATAACGTGGTGAAGATAGCTGTCCTTCACGGCCAACGCCAACTCCATCCACTCCTTGCGCTACTCAGTGTGCTGGGTGGGGTGCAGACTCTAGGTCCGATTGGGATCCTTGTGGGGCCAATGGCTGTCACGATGTTGCAGACTTTGCTGCAGTTGCTGCAGCGCGAACTGCATCGGATGGACTTGCAGGAAAAGAAGCAGGCCAAGCAGCAGGCTTCCAGCCGTAGCGTATCGAAGCTGGCTCAGGAGGTGCTACGGCGCATGAACCAGGCATCCGACAGTCCCCCATCGAACGCCGCAGATCAGGGACATCGCGCTGTGGAGCGGAACGATCCGCCCGAGGAGGACGGGATCCGCCCGTCATGAGACATCGCCATGCCTGAACTCCCCGAAGTCGAAGCGATGCGTCGCGGAATCACCCTAGCTGTGGGCTCGACCATCCGCTCCGCCAAGCAACCCAAATCGCGCTACCGCCCTATTCGCATCGATCCATCCTGGGAGGGGGTGGAGTACGGAGTGGTGGGGCGAAGAATCGAGCGGGTCGAGCGGATTGGCAAACGGGTTCTGATCGGTCTATCTAGCAACGACTGGTTGGTGATCCAGCCCAAAATGGCCGGGATGCTTCTGGCGGGGGATCCTCCGACACCTGAGCATGTGCGTTGGCAACTGCATTGTCAGGGAGCATCGGACTGCACCATCACCTACTGGGATCGCCGTGGCCTAGGCACGCTAGCCTTCTGGTCCGATAGGCAATTGAAGGAAAGATTAGGGCCCGATGCGATCGGCCCGGATGCGTTGGGTATTGACGGCGAGCGGCTGCGAACGATTTTTGGGGAATTGAAGCGGCCGATCAAACCAGCACTGATGGACCAAGTAAAACTTGCGGGAGTCGGTAATCTTTATGCCAGCGAGATCCTCTTTCGGTGCGGTATCTCTCCGAGGCGTCGCTGCAACCGGATCGGGAAGAGGGCTTGGGAGGCGATTGCGACCAGCACACGGGCGATTCTTCTGGATGCGATCGAACAAGGGGGATCGACCCTGCGCGATGGAACCTACCTGATGGTCAATGGCGAAAGTGGTGGTTACCAGGAGGCGCATCAAGTTTACGGCCGAGAAGGCCTGCCCTGCCCTCGCTGTGGCACTGCCGTACGCCGGATCGTGCAGGCTCAGCGCAGCACCTTTTTCTGTCCCCAGTGCCAAGTCGGTTGAGCCGCCTTGATGAGCGATTTGGGGATCTTCGCTTGTATCGGAATCGTGGAAGTGCGGCAGATGGCCGACCGACTGACTGATCGAATGATCGATCAGCTTGTTGACTTCCGATTCTCCAACTTCTGCAGGAGGTCGTCTTCGTAGTAGGCTCGTACCCCTTCGCCGCCGCCCGATCCATAGTTGCCACCATAGCCGTATCCATAGCCATAGCCGTAGCTGCCGCCGTAGCCACCGTAGCGATAGCCCGATCCGCCATAACCTCGATTGGCGCCCACGCCATTGACCACCACGCCAAGCAGTCGTGCGTCGACTCCCTGCAGCATGGAGACAGCACGCTGAGCGATCGGCTTGAGATTGCGTCGGAGCCGGATGCTCAGTACGACCCCATCGACGCGGGCGGCGATGGTAGCTGGATCGCTGACGGCCAGCAAGGGTGGGGAGTCGATGATCACGTAGTCGTAGGAAGCGCGTAGGATTTGGAGCAGTTCATCGAAGCGATCCGAGGTCAGCAGTTCTGCCGGATTGGGTGGCTTGCTACCGGCCGGCAGCAGCGAAAGATTTTCGACGGAACTTGGGATGATGGCTTGTTCGAGCGGAATGGCGCCGGTCAGGTAAGGCGCGACCCCTGCTTGCTCGGTGATCCCAAACAGTTTCGCGATTCTTGGGCGTCGGAAGTCCGCGTCCAGCAACGCGACCTTTTTGCCCGACTGGGCCATGCTGACCGACAGGTTGGCTGCGATCGTCGACTTGCCATCCCCAGGCACAGGACTGGTCAGCTGCAGCACCTTGATGTCTCCAGCCCGGTTGTTGAAATAGAGGCCAGTACGTACTCCGCGGAACGCTTCGCTCTGCTGAGACTTGCTTCGGTGCAAAGTGACCACCGAGAGGTCGACCTTATCGTCCTTGCGGTCGTTGTTGCTGATTTTGCCCAGCGGGATATGTCCTAGAATTGGCACCGCTAGCTCGGCGGCAATCTCGTCGGGCGAGCGGAACGACCGGTCGACCGATTCCAGGAGGTAGGCCAAACCGGAGAAAAGGAGTCCTCCCAGGAGGGCACCTGCCAGCAAGTACCTCAGCGAGAAGGGGCCGGAGTATTCGCCGATCGACGAGATCTCCAATCGCTTCATCGACTTGCGGCCATAATCGGGAATCAATCCGATTTTCGCAATGGCTTCGTCCAGCTGCTTGCGGAAGGCACCGGTCGATTCCAGTTCCAGATTCAGCAGTTTGTTTTGGGCGATGGAGCTCTGCAGTTCTTGCGACATCTTGGTTTGTTCTTGGCCCGCAGCGCGCAATTTGTCCCCTTCGCGCGTCAAGGTGGCGAGCTGTTCCTGGAGTCCACCGATGACAGTCTTCAGCTGATCGCTGGGGGAACTGGGGCCAACTTCGAGAGCCCGAAGGGAGCTTAGCAGTTCGTCGCGACGGCTCTTCTCCCGCTCGCGGACATCGGCGACCAGTTCATCGAGTGCCTTGATGCGCTTTTGAAGTTCGATCACCTGCGGGTGACCTTCCCCGACGGTGCCCAGCAGCGAATTCAATTCCGCTCGCAGCGGAAAAATCGATGTGTTTTCAATCCTCTCCGCCTCGCTGGCCGCCCGCTCTCGACTGAGGATCTCCATCGAGAAACGGGAATTCGCAAGTTCGTTGTCCCGACGCATTCCTTCGTTGACCAGTTCGGAAAGCATCAGAAGGATTTCTTCAGGGCGCCGTTGGGCTTCGTTCGCTTCCCTCGCCTGCTCCAACGCCGCCTCGATCTTGTTCATTCTCATGGCGTTGACTGCCAGTTGGGAATTGATCGCCAGAAGGGCGGCAGCGTAGGGGTCACTTCCTTCTTCACCGTTGTAGATCAGTGCGCTTTGCTTTCGAAACTCCATGTAGCGCTGGTTGACATCGGTGAACTTTTTGTCCATTTCATCGCGGGCTTTGGTCACCTGATCGATGATTTCCGACCCCAAAGACTGATACTCTTTCCCTAGGAAAGCTTCGTAGCCGGCGACCACCGCGCGAACGACGTCGGCGGACAATTCCGGATCTTCGCACTCAAAAGAAATGTCGATGATGCTGGTTTGCATTTCCTTGGTGCCTGGATTAGCCCGAAGCTTTCGGGCCTCGCGAATCCAGTTGACGATTTCTTCTTTCTCCATCCCAGCTAAGGCGCTAGCTTGGTTCAGTCGGCCGATCTCGACCGCATTGGAGAGCACGGCGCTGCTGGTGATGACGCGGATCTCGTCGGCGCGATTGCCGGCACCAGTCGTCAATCCCGTTTCCAAGGATCGCAGTGGAAGCAAGTCATCCTGGGGCGAGATAATCTGCAGAGTCGCCATCGCCTTGTAGGTTGGGGCGATCTGGAGGAAGAAAAGGTATCCGACCCCTATACCTAGTAGAGAGCCCAGCAACGTAAGCCACTTCCAACGCCAGAGCATTTGGATGAGATCTGGCTGGCCCTGTTGGGCCATCGATGAATCCCCCATCCCCATTGAGTTGGCAGCGGCTTGTAGCATCCCGACCTTCTCCCTATTCAGACTTCAGTCGCCGGTCCACGCAGATCATTGTGGTGGGGCAGGTTTCGAAATTGCATCGACAACCCGAGCAGAATCGATGCGCTTGGCAAAGACCGCTCCTCGAGACGGCTGATTTTATGAGAACCAATGGCAATTGCTGTCACAATCCCTAACTTCATAAATATCGGATGTAGAAATTCGGGGAGCGCAGCAGAATTCGCTAGAGACCGGACTTTCTAGAGAATTTTTTCCGGTTGGCGAAAGTTTGACAGGACACCTGGTTGTTGCCCCTTTTCACATCCCCAGCTTTCTCGTCCGTTGCCATGCTTCGAAAAGCAACGTCATTTGGGAGAAATCTGTCGGTCGCGTTCGTCTCGCAACTGCTGATAGAGATCGGCAAGTTGTCGGTTGGCACCGCAGCTTTTGATCGCTTCGACGATCGTTTCAATGGCAGGTTGGATTTTCCCCTGAGCTTGAAGGGAGCGGGCTAGGCCGAGGTAGTGCGCGGGCTCCGTCGGTGCCAGCCGTATCAGCTCCTGGTAGGCCTGCTGTTCGATCTGGCTGTCTTTCAACTGATGGCCCCAAAGAGCCAGCTGTTGCCAGCGCTTTGGGCTGTTGGCGGGTCGGCCATCGATCCGCTTTTTCCACCGATCGGCGATCATCTGTTGCGTTTTGGGAAACCGCTGCGGGTCGGCCAGCGGGGAAGAGAGTAATGTTTCGTCGATGGCATCTTCTGGCGGGAACAACTCGATGGAGACAGGGTCGGTTGCAGTTTGTGCCATTTGACTGGCGATCACCAGAGCTTGCCGGGGTTCCTGCCGAAGAGCGAATTCCGAGCAGAAGGTTGCTAGGTCCAGTTGTCCCAGTCGCTGACTGTACATCGCGATTTCGACCAGATCGCTAGCTCGGTTCTTGTTGAGCAATGCAAAGCGTACCAGCCGTTGGCTCTGCTGCTGGATGGATCCCGGTTGGTCCCATAGGGTTCGAAAGGCACCGCGATGATTTCTGCCATCCATCGGGTCCTTGGCTATCGCGTCCTGGAAACTGACGTGACTTCGTGCGATCCATTCTCTGCCGGTTGCTCCTCCGAACTCGGCAGGCCATGGGATCGGTTGTGATGGATCGGTTGCTTGGTGCAACCGGAGGGAGGCAATCGCCAGTGGATGGGTGACGGTTCGGAAGGCATCGCGATCCATCGATGAGGGGCATTGAGCAGCGACCCCAACGCGCCATCGCCAGACATCGACCTCCGCGCGTGGCCAAGCCAAGGTCGCCCATTGGTCTGCTTCGATGGAGTCATCGGATGGATCGTCGGGGGGCATGCCGGGGCGGAGTGCCGAGCCGATCTGCAGCGTATTCCATACTCTTTCAAATTGCTCCAGCTTGGCTTGTCGTTGGAGCACCGGATGGCAGGCGTTCAGGAGGAACATCCAAAGCCCAATCGCTCCCAGCCCTATTGGCAGAGCCCATCGTTGGTGCTTGTCGATGGCCGCTCCATGCGTTGATGCCCCTTGGGCATGGCGTCCGGAACGCTGGGAGGAAGTTGTCGATTTCGGTTCTACCAAGCCCCGTAGTTGAGATCCAAGCAGGAGGGCCATCGGAAAACAGACGGCAGGGGAGATTAGGCGAAAGTCGATCGCATTATGGAATCCGATCGCCAGCAGAGCTGTCAGGGTTGAAATGCCTGCAGCAACCGATTGCTTGTGCCGCAGTTCGCTATGGGTCCAGCGAGCCAAGCTGAAAACTGACAGCGCTGCGACGAGAAGAACCATCAGCCCGAAACCACCAAATTCCACCAGCATCTGCAGAAGGAGGCTTTCGGCATACCAAGTCCATCCAGGTAGGTGCATCGGCAAAAAGGGGAGGCATGCGTAGCGAAAGGTTCCCAGCCCGCTGCCGGTTGGAAAAAAGTAGAGCCAAGCTTGGAGAGCGACTCGCCAGATCAGCGGGCGATTGGCTTCCGTTTCCGATCCCTGGGAACCTATCTCCTGGAATCGCTGCAGCACCGGATCGTTGAGTCCAAAGAGCCACAGGAACAGGCCTCCGGCCACCAGCATGCTGCTAGCCCAGAAGAGGGCGGATGCAAATCCACGGCGAGGGTTGGCGCCATAGATCGCGTATAAAGTGGCCAGGATGCCAGCGATCAGGCCGCCGCGGGAAAGGGTGTTGGCCAAGCCGGTCATCAGCAGCAGCGCGTGGATTCCCAACGCCAGATGTATCGGTCGCAGGCCGCGCAGGGCAAGCAGCTGGTTGCCCCAGAAGTCATTCCATCGATCCCAGAAGTCGTCAGAGGGACTGATCAGTGGTGGGAAACGCTGGCGTCGGCGCAGCGCGTCGATCAAGAGGCCCAGGTTGGCACATAGGGCGAGAAGGATAAACTCAGCCCCTTGGTTTTTATTGAGGAATGGTCCCACGGAAGCCACCTTGGCGACTCCAGGCACATTGGGTCGCCACGCGACGCGATCGGCCAGGTCCATGCAGGCTACTACTCCTCCCAACGCCGCGATCACCGTCAGCAGCGCCAGTCGATGCCAGCTCAAACGAAAGGCCTGAAATCCAATCCAGACCCCGAGGCTGCAAAGGATGAGGAGCCCCACCGCCGCGCCAGTCAGCTCCGGGGAAAGGCTCCACGCCATCCCGCTTGCCTCAGAAGTTCCATCGGCCCGCCGGTGGATTGAGAGACCATGGGGAATCCCTCCGCTGTCGGTAGCAGGTACCGACTCAAGTAGACGCTGGACATCAGGATGAAACCAGGAGTTGCCGGGAAGTTGCCGGGATCCTAATGCCCAATCCTTCCATGCCACCCCAGGGCTCCATCGATCCGCCAATGGACCGGGGCGCCAGCCAGGAATGGGGGTTGATTGAAGCCAAGCGAATGCGGCTAGCGCGAGCAGGCAAAGCGACAGGGTAGGAATGCGGCGACGTTCCGATTTGGATGTAGCGGCAATCGCCAGTCCGCCCGCGAGTATTGCCCAGCCCATCGGTAGCCAGCGTGCCTGGCTGGTCCAGGATAGGGCGCCATTTTCCCAGGGCAGCATCGCCACCGCGACCAGGAGGGCGACCACGCAGGTCGACTGGAGAGAGTCTCTTGGGTTGAGTGGCCAAAATGAATGCATGGTCAATCCGTTCGATTGCCAGGAAACGTGTGGTTGGAGCACAAGGGAGGATTCGGTGCCTGCCCCAGTCGGGGGTGCCCCGCCGCTGCCGGTCCTCTCAAACTGGTTTGCTGTATCCATTCACAGTATCGGAAGAATCCCCCCCGACGCTTTGGGTTTCCGTCGAGCTGCTTTCTTGTGTGGGCGCACTGGTTTCGAACTTTGTTCCCAGATCCTACAAGCTAAAAGAGGGAAAAAAAGATGATCAGCTTCCCCCATTCCGTCTCGGCAGGCTCTACGGCGAATCTCGCTACGGCTCGAGTGCCCCCCCCCCGGGGAACTTGGATTGGAATGTCGATCGGTTCCCTGGGATTTGGCTCCCATGGGGGCGAATCCGGAAGGTTGCTAGCAAGGAGAATCGGCGGGATGAGCAACTTCGGAGGAATTGATTTGTCGAGATAAGTCGTTGGGGACGAAAGAATCGTTCAATTCGGAACTGCCGGAATTCGATAACACTCCCAGGGTCTTTGGCGAGGGAACTGGAGTGCCCAGGAGGGGTGCTTGGTCGCAAGGACCGACAGGAAATGCTGAGGGAATCGAGCGATGCATCGATCAAATAGCCCAATCCTCGCCGGGGGGGATGATCGTCCCAGGTGGCGACAGGAGTCCAGGAGGCCGGCATTCTGGCCGAAATGGCTCATGATGCTCTGCGGTCTGTCGATGATCCCCGCGACGGGATGTTCGATCGTGCAGAATGCCCAAACCTACTTTAAAAACACCAACCACATGGACGATTGCGTGATGTCTTATCGCAATCGTGCCTGGGCGACAAAAGCATGGCACCAGCGGAAGCAGCACTTCTGCAACCAGCGGTACCTGCATGATTTCAGTAAAGGGTTTCTAGCAGGCTACCAATCGGTTGCCTCAGGCGGCAACGGATGCACGCCGACATTCCCCGATCGCGAGTACTGGTCGTGGAAGTACCAGTCGCCAGAAGGCCAGGGGAAGGTGGCAGCTTGGTTTGCAGGATTTCCTCATGGTGCACGCGCAGCGGAGGAGGATGGCATCGGCAACTGGTCGCAGATCCAGACCTCTGTCGGTAGTCATCAGGAGTACGCTCAGTTTGGTTTGATGGCACCCAACCAAGTTGGTGCTTATCCAGTTGCCACTCCTTCGGCTTGGGGAGTTCCTGCTGGTACGCCGGGAAGTATGGAGCCTGGGGTGACAACCTATGGCGAGATGATTCCGGCGCAATCTCCAGTCCCTGGAGCGACGCCGCTGGGCGGAGGGGTGACGGAAGGGTTGCAGGGCGCGATTCCTGGTGGTGCAGCGTTGCCAGGTGTACCGGTTGGTCCCCAGTCGCTACTTCCGACGCCGGGATCCAGCGGTCTCTAAAAGGTAACTAGCCAATATTCCGATGAACGCATCCTGACGGAATGGGATGCGATGCAAGATTTCTGAACCATCTCATTTCGATGACTGCGAAGGACGCTCCCAAGCAAGGAAGCGAGGAAGCCATGCAAAGATTTATCTCGGACAATCTCCATCGATGCTCGGCCAGATGGCTTTTGCGACAAGCCAGGGGGATGGTCCTGGTGGCTTTGGGCCTATTCGGCTCGGTGGGCTGCACCAGCATCACCGCGCCGATCTCCGGCATTCCCGCGCACCGGGTTCCGCCGCAGTTCTTGGCGGCACCGAAAAACAATCTGGTTCCGGTGGACGTCAGTCGTCTGGCCCAGGAGTCGGCTCGCCAGTACCAACTGGACGAAGGAGACATCCTTGGGATTTACCTGGAGGGGATTCTTCCTTTCACGAAGCCGGATGAACTGCCGCCGCTGCCTCCAGTCAATTTCCCGGACGCCAATAGCACGCTCCCGCCTTCGCTGGGTTATCCCGTGACGGTTTTAGGGAACGGGACGATCACCTTGCCGTTGATTCGGCCGCTGAACGTTCGGGGGTTGACCGTCGAGCAGATTCAGGAACTGATTCGACGAACCTATCTTGAAAACAAGATTCTCAACGAAGGGGACGGAAAGGTTGTCTCACCGATCGTGACACTGATCCGCCAGCGGACGATCGATGTGGTGGTGGTTCGTCAGGACGTTGCCGGTATGGCCGGTGGTGGCATGGGAGGCCGTGGCGGGTTTACTCGCGGGACGGACGAAAGCGCCAAAGGAAGTTTGATCAAGTTGACCGCCGGCAAAAACGACGTGCTCAATGCACTGATGGAAAGTGGTGGTCTACCGGGTGTTAATGCCAAGAATGAAGTGAAGATTCTCCGCGCTAGCCAATTGGATCGCAATCGCCGCGACCAGTTCGTGCGAGACTTCTACCAGAGGATGGCGTGCAATCCCAATCCATGCCTCTGTCCACCTCCGTTGCCAGAGGATCCTGCCATCCTGAGAATTCCTCTGCGGTTGCCACCTGGGGTGGTCCCCAGCTTCCGGCAGGAGGACATCATCCTGAAGGATGGGGATATCGTCTACATCGAATCGCGTGAGGCGGAGGTCTTCTACACCGGTGGTTTGCTCAACGGGGGAGAGTTCCTGTTGCCCAGAGACTATGACCTGGATGTCTTCGGAGCGATGGCGTTAGCAGGTCAAGGGGTGGCCTCGCCTCGCAACGGGGGAGGTGGTGGTTTCGGGATCCAAAGCATCGGTGGTGTGCCTCCCGGGATGCTTTATGTTCTCCGGAAGACTCCCTGCGACGGCCAGATCATCATCGAAGTCGACTTGGCACGCGCCCTGAACAACCCCAGCGACCGCATCCTGGTTCAGGCGGGTGATACGTTGATCCTGCGTTACAAGTGCGAGGAAGAGGTGCTGAACTTCGGATTGGGCAGCTTCTTCACCTTCGGTATTCAGTCGATCATCCAGCGTTAATCGAAGGCAGACTCGAAGAAAACTGGATCGTGGTTTGGCAACCTGCCGTTCCGGCAGGTTGCTGTTTTGAGGGATGGGGTGAAAGTTTGGTGAATTCCCGAAGAATCGGGGTGCAGCATCGGTCGCAAGCCGCTACTTTATCCTTGATATCCAGGGAACGCCGCGTTGGGGCAGAAGGCGATTCCGAAAGGAAATCTTCGGTCTGCCAACACCGGCTGGGGATCGAATGAAATTTTAAGCCGATCGCAGTGGACGACTCGGGGTGCTTGGGAACCTGAGTGACTCCTGGTAGGGAGTATCAGAAGGAGGCGGCACGTTGGCCTGGGAGCTTCCAATCCAGATTCTCGCACTGCCTGTCGCTTTTGCGATTGCGTTGCTGTCGACACCGCTTGTACTGCGGCTAGCGATTCAGATCGGTTTGGTGGACCATCCTGACCCCAATCGCAAACTGCACCGGGGTCCGGTTCCGGTTGCTGGGGGAATCGTAGTTCTTCTTTCGACGATCATGGCCGTCCTCTGGGGTCTGGGTGCTTCAAGCGATCTGACGGACCAAGTGCGGCAGCAACCCGAGGCAATGTGGGCACTGGCTGTCTGTTCGCTGCTGATCGTTCTTCTTGGAATTCAGGATGACTTCCGTGCTCTCAGCGGTCCTCGGAAACTGGTGGGCCAGGTCTGCATCAGTGGGCTGCTGGTCGCTGCAGGCTTTCAGATGTCGGTTGTCAATGTGCTGGGTTGGGACATCGACCTAGGCCTGCTAAGCGTTCCGCTTTCGATACTTTGGATCCTATTGACGATCAACGCGATCAATTTAATCGATGGGGCAGATGGTCTGGCATCGACGGTGGGCTGGATCGCCGCCGCAGCACTTGGATCGATGGCTTTGATGACCGGCAAGCCGGCCGATGCGCTGATCTGCTTCTCGCTGGCCGGTGCATTGCTTGGATTTCTCATCCACAACTTCCCGCCAGCCAAAATATTCCTGGGTGATTCCGGAAGCATGTTGGTGGGACTGCTTTTGGGAGCCATCGGCCTGCGTTCATCACTGAAGGAGGCGACGGCTTTCAGCGTGCTGGTGCCGGTTGCTGTTCTTTCCCTTCCACTGTTCGATTCTGCGATGGCGATCATCCGTCGAAAGCTGACAGGTCGCAGTATCTTCACTGGAGATCGTGGGCACATCCATCACAATTTGATGCGAGTAGGGTTCAGCAACCGTGCGATGATCTTGCTGGTGACGCTGATGGGTGGTCTTGTAGCGATGGCAGCCTGTCTGGGGGTGGTATTGGGCAATGATTTCATCCCGGTCGTCGCCATGGCGGCGATTCTTTCCTGTCTCATCTTTGCCCGTTGGTTTGGTTATGTCGAGCTTCGGCTTTTGGTCAATAAGCTCAAGCATCTTCTGGAAAGGTTCCTTCCGCAGGGATGGATCTCTCCCAACTCACCGCATCAGGCGACGGTGATCTTGCAGGGGCATCGCAACTGGGAGCGAATCTGGAAGTCATTAGTTGAGTTGGCACTTCAACGGCAACTGCTTAAGGTCTGCATGGACGTGAACGTCCCCTGGCTGCACGAAGGATTTCATGCCAACTGGGAGAGAGCCAGTGAGCTACCTGCCGACCAGCGGTGGGTGACTCGTTTTCCGATCATCGCCCAGGGCCGGTTGGTGGGCAGGCTGGATGTTTCCGGAGCTCTCGATGACTCCAGTTACCTGATGACTCTGGGAATGCTTGGGGGGCTGCTTCAGAATTTAGCTCCGCAGATCGAAGCTTTGGTCAACGAGGGTAGTGTCGCTGTCCGGACCGAGTCACCCGGAGAACCTGCTCAACCCGATGTGGTCGCCTCGGGACCCCTAATCTGATCTGATGGAGCAGCAGGGGATCGCTCCAGGCCTGCGCGGGAGGCCAATTCATTGCACCTTCTTTCTGAGGGGTGGAGTCAACCGCAGTGGACGATTACGATTAAAAATCTGTCTTCTGCCGTGGATCTAAGGAAAATTGACCAGTCCGCGACGGCAGAAATTGGAATCCACCGCACCTGCTGGATAGCTGTTATGAAAATCTGTTGTATTGGTGCCGGTTACGTGGGCGGGCCCACTATGGCGATGATTGCGAAGCAGTGTCCGGAGATTCAAGTCCACGTGGTGGACTTGAATGAATCGAGAATCGCCGCTTGGAATTCTTCGCAATTGCCCGTTTACGAACCAGGCCTGGACGAAGTGGTTCGGGAAGCTCGAGATCGCAACCTTTTCTTCTCGTGCAAGGTGGAGTCCGCCATCGCGGAGGCCGACATCATCTTCATCTCGGTGAACACACCGACCAAAGCGTTTGGTCAGGGGGCGGGGAGAGCCGCGAACTTGGAGTTTGTCGAGAAGTGCGCTCGGCAGATCGCGAGGGTTTCCAAAGGACATAAGATCATCGTCGAAAAATCGACGGTCCCTGTGCGCACTGCTGCGGCCGTGCGGCAAATCCTAGCGTCGGAAGCGAACAATGCCACATTTGATGTGTTGAGCAATCCCGAGTTTCTGGCTGAGGGAACGGCTGTCGCCGACCTGTTGCGACCCGATCGCGTCCTGATCGGAGGGGATGGAGCAGCGGCAGTGGAGAAGCTGGCGAATATTTATGCCCGTTGGGTGCCTCGCGAGAGAATTCTGACGACCAACCTTTGGAGCAGCGAGCTGTCGAAGTTGACCGCCAATGCCTTTTTGGCGCAGCGCGTCTCATCCATCAACTCCATTTCGGCGCTTTGCGAAGCGACCGGAGCCGACGTGGATGAGGTGGCTCGTGCCATCGGCAGCGATTCCCGAATTGGCCCGAAGTTTCTGAAAGCTTCGGTGGGCTTCGGAGGCTCTTGTTTCCAAAAGGACATCCTGAACTTAGTGTACCTGTGCGAGCACTTCGGTCTCCCCGAGGTGGCGCATTACTGGGAGCAGGTGGTGTTGATGAATCAGCATCAGAAGAGCCGTTTCAGCCGGCAGATAGCCAGTTCGATGAACAACACCCTTTCCGACAAGAAGATCGCCATCTGGGGATTCGCTTTCAAGAAAGATACCAACGACACGCGGGAAACTCCGGCGATCGATGTCTGCATCGATTTGATTGGGGAGCGGGCAAGATTGGCGATCTACGATCCACAGGTCGATTCCCAGACAATTGTGCACGATCTGACCAAGGCGCTTGGCGAACGGGGGAGGAAGGGGGAGCTGGATTGGCTGAGGGATCATGTCCAGATCGTTGATGATCCTTATGTCGCAGCCGATCAGGCACAGGCGGTCGCAGTCCTCACCGAATGGGATCAATTCCGTACGATCGATTCGGAGAGACTGTCCAAGCTGATGGTCGGCCCGAAACTGATTTTCGATGGCAGGCGGGTGATCGACGCGGATCGGATGAACCTTGCAGGGCTCTCTGTGTATCGAATCGGGCAGGGATTTCGCTGGGCTCGCGCGGCAGTATCCGGTGCCTGAGCCGCTGGGACTGGCTTGGCAGCGATCACCGGCCGACGGAAAAGGGTATCGACATTTGGGGACCATCCATGCGGCGATCGGTCGGAATACGGGAACGAATGGCTCGGTGGATCACCTGGCTACTGGGACGCCAGGCGACGGTTCGCCTGGGGCGTTTCCTGCTCAATGCCGGTCGCGCCGATGGCTGCAATGCAATGGAGAGCAATGGCGAATTGCTGATCGCTAGGCAATTCCTCGGTGGAATCGACCGGAGCGATTCAATCTGTGTGATGGACGTCGGGGCCAATGTCGGAGACTACTCCGCCGCGCTGTTGGAGTTCCTGCTTCCGGAGGGAGTTCAAAGGCCGCTGCGTTGGATTGCGTTCGAGCCATTTCCGGAAACGGTGCAGACGCTGCAGCAGCGTCTCGCTCCCTGGCTGGATCGGAAGGTAGCGCAGATCGAGGATCTGGCACTGTCCAATCAATCGGGGGTCGGACAACTCCTGGTGCTGGGGGCCAACGAAGGGACAAACTCTTTGGTTTCGGTCGCCGACGGCACCGACCGATCGCCTCATCGCGTCCGTTTGGAGACGCTGGATCACTACTGTCAAGAACAGGGCATCGAGCAGATCGATTGGCTGAAGATCGACGCCGAAGGTCATGATGCAGCAATCCTTGCCGGGGCCGACCGGATGTTCTCCAGCCATCGCATCGGTGCAGCACAGTTTGAATACAATTGGCGATGGGTTGGCGATCGAAAGTTTCTTCGTGATGTTTTCGACATGGCGGACAAGTGGGGCTATCGCGTTGGGAAAGTGACCTATCTGGGTCTAGAACTGTACGATCGGTGGCGACCCGACTTGGAAACCTTTGTCGAGAATAACTTTCTGCTGATTCGCCCTGATCTCTTGCCCAGGGTCACGACGATTGCTCCCTGGTTCCCGCGTGCAGCGGATCGCATGGGGCCGAAGGCCAATTGATGGAATCCAGGATCGGACTGTTCCGTAAGGGGCCCAGAGCGATGGTCCGAACTGCGAATTCCGCTGCTGAGCATCGGACGAAAGGGAGTCTTGGGGACCGCGTGACTCAAGGAGCGGTCGTCGGTCTCGGGCTTTCGCTGGTCAGCAAGTTGATGTCTTTGGCGGCCCAGTGGATATGTGCTTGGTATTTGATTCCTGAAGATTTTGGGCAGGTATCGATCGTCCTTTCGATTTATTCGGCAGCTCAGTTGTTTCAAAGCGTCAGTGGGATCTACCTCCAACTGCTACGTGGTAAAGGGCGATTGCTGCGGGATGGAATACAGGGGTTTTATCTTTCGTGTGCCCAGGGGCTGGTCCTCATGGTGGCCATGATGTTGGCAGCACCATGGATTGCCAGTGCCTATGGCGAGCCCAAGTTGGCGCTGCTGCTGATCCTGCAGGCATTGACGCTGCCTCTTGATTCGCTGGGATTGGTGGAGTCGGTCTGGCTGTCTAGGCACATGCGGTTTGGTAGCCTGAACTTGGCGTCCAGCGTGCAATCCTTCAGCCGCTTTGGATTTCAGATCCTGCTGGTTCTTTGTGGGGCTGGGGTGTACTCGCTGGTGCTTTGCCATCCGATCTCGGTCGGCTTGAAGGTGTTGGCGCTGAAACGTTTATCGCCAACGATTCCCTGGGTCGCTCCAGATCTGTCTCGGTGGCCCCGTCTTTGGATCGGTGCCCTGGGGTGGATGTTCAGCGCCTTCATGACGCAGTTTTCGCCGCAAGTTTTCTTCTTGATCCTGTCGTTTGGTGTTTCGACCAGCTGGTTGGGGATCTATGCCTGGGGGCATGGACTGGCGGGTCAGGCAGCTTACCTTTTGAGTGCGTCGCTGGCGTCGATCTTCATTCCTGCATTCGCCAGTATGGAGGGGGACTGGAAAAGGCAAAGCTGGGCGCTGCGACGATCGGTGCGTTCCCTGGGGATGCTGCTGGTTCCCGCTTGCGTGGGATTGTCGCTGGGGGCCAGGGATCTGATCGAGCTATTTTTCAGTGCGCGGTGGTTGCCAGCTGCACCGGTGATCTCCGCCTTGGCATTGGGGTTTATCTACCAGCCTGCCATGCATCTTTCGATGAGTCTGCTGCATTCGCAGGGGCGTTGGCCAGCGGCAATCGTGGTCTATGGGATCCAGGCGGTGCTGGGTGGTGCGGTAGCCGGAATGGTGCTTCTGGGGATGCCCTCTTCATGGCTGGCGCCGCTTCACGCGGTGTCGATGGCGGCAGGATCGCTGGCCTGTCTGGTTATCGCCTTGCAGCGTGATAGAACTGCATGGCGCGGCGCCATCCAGGAGTCTTTGGTGTTGGGTGTGCTGGCCGGTATTCTTTGGCTGCCGGTCGGTGCGATGCGGGGCATGCTGTCCATGCCGCCGCTGCTTTCTCTGCTGCTAACCTGCTTCGTCGTGGGCCTTCTTTTTGCCGCTGTGGCATCGACCGTACTGAGGTCCTGGGCCACCGAATGGACCACGAGGTTGCAACGCGTGTGGGGGGCTCGTTCTGGCGATGTGGAGTTGGGGGGGATCGGCCAGAGGCCCGGATCGGCGGATCACGAGGAGCCCACGCGGGCTGCCAGAGGGATGACTTGATGCGCATCGCGATGCTGATGACACAAGCCGGGACGCACGGCGGAATTGAATTGGTCAACCGCATGGTCTTGGCCAGTCTGCTGGAGCATCCAGAGGTCGAGAAGCTATTTGTGCTCTCGCTGAACGATCATCAGTTGCCCATGCCCTTGGATGACCCTCGAGTTCAGACGGCGCTGCTGGGGGGGCGACGGAGCCAACTGGTGGCATCCATCCCCTGGTTGCGACGCTGGGACAGGGTCTTAGCGATGCACCTTGCTGTTGCCTCCGTGGGGAGGTTGATGGCATTGCCAAGAACTCCCCTGCATGTGGTGCTCTATGGAATTGATGCGTGGATGCCTTTGGCGGGACATCAGCGCTGGGGAGCAAGTGGGGCCACGGACTTCTGGTCGATTTCGCAGTGCACCATCGATCGATTCTCGGAGGCGAATCCGGGCTTCCGGAAAACCCCGAATCACCTCTGGCCACTGGCGCTGCGCGATCCGTTGCTGGTACGCCCCTCCCATCAAAGCTCCGGCCCGCTGCGTGTGCTTTTGGTTGGAAGGATGAACATCCAGGAGCGGTACAAGGGGCACGATGAGTTGATCGACCTATGGCCGGCGATCCTGGAGCGATTTCCGGGGACTCAGTTGCGTCTAGTGGGTGGAGGCGACGATCTGGAGAGGCTTCAGGAGAAATCCAACCGGTTGGGGCTGCAGCAGGCAGTCCAGTTCCTTGGCAGGTTGACCGACGAGCAGTTGCGGGAGGAGTACCGCCAGGCAGCGGTCTTTGCGATGCCCAGCCAGAGGGAGGGATTCGGGTTGGTTTATCTGGACGCCATGGCCGCAGGTCTTCCCTGCATTGCAGGAGACCAGGGGGCCGCTGGCGAGGTGGTTCAGGATGGAGAAACTGGGTTCCTGGTCGATCCGAGCGACCGGGATAAAATGTTCTTGTTGTTAAGCAGGCTTTTGGAAAATGGTGGCTTGCGGCAAACTTTAGGGGAACAGGGACATCGTCGCTGGCAATCGGAGTTCGGATTTGACCGATTCCGGGAGCGGACCTGGAAATTGCTTGGGTTGCCAACCCTCGATCGCCGAATGCATTAGCAGTTTCTGGTCGGACTTGCGACCGGCAGGGCTCGGCAGCACGCCTGCAATTGGGGCGGGTGGCTGTTGGTCCAGTGGTGGGTCAGTACAAGGAGTGAGGGGCCAGAGATGACAGGGAGTCCAGGAATCGATCTGCCATGGCCGATGTTGGTCCGACAGGCCAATCGCAACCGAGTCCTGTTTCTGCTGTTTCAAGCCTATCATCTGGCGATGCTGTGGTTGATGGTCGAACCGATGCGGCTGGAGACGTTGATGGCCAGCGCGGTGCTGAACATCATCGCCTACGGTGGATTGCTCTTCAACGAATTTCGTTGCTCGCCGGCAGGACTCACCCCTTTCATGACCTACCTGATCGCCGGTCTGCTGCGGATCGGTTTCGGGGCGTTTCATTTGGCGATGATCTATGCTTCGGGGTTTTTTTACGAATTGCGAGTCGGTCGATTTCCGGTGGATGCCGACCTGCTGTACGGACAATTTCTTCTGATGGCAGCCGATTGGCTTTTGATCGCCAGTTACTGCCTGGTTGACAGGAATCTTTCCGTAGCGGCTGGTATGATGCTGCCGCAAAGACACCTTTCGTTGCGGACCACGGTTCTTTCCATCGCTCTTTGTCTGGCCCTCGGATGGTTCTTCAAGGTGCTGGGGGTCCTTGGCGTTTCCATGGTACGCACCAGTTTCCTACCGAAACTGCTGGCGACAGTTCTGCCTGTGGCTGCCAGCTACTTGATGCTGGTCTTCAGTGAGACGCAAACGCGCTACAAGACGTTGATCCGCTGGAGTGCGTATGGGTTTGTCCTAGTCGATTGCGCTCTGAGCCTGGGTGGGTACATGAAGAGCGGTGTGTTGATTGCCGGCTTGCCGATTGTGTTTTACAAAGTGAATCAATTGCGAGTTGATTGGGGGCGGGGCGACCTGCTCCAGACGTTTAAAAGGATGGTGCCGCTGGCTGTCACTCTGCTGGGAGTGGCGCTTGTTTTTTTCCCTTTCAATGAGATCCGGCGTTCGCGCGGTGATTCTCAGCGAGTCGAATCGTATCCGGTGTTACCTGACTTGGTGGCGGCATTGGAAGGGGCGATTCCTGGGACAGAGGCATTTCGCGAGACTCATGAGTTTCCGCGACGTGGTTTTTGGGGGCTGGTGCAGCGGCATTGCATCGGTGCGACTGCCGCTTGCTTTTATCGCCTAACGATCATCTACGGGACGCTGGAAGGGCAGTTCTTCCTAGATGAAATCGTCTCGCTGGTCCCTCGAATCTTATGGCCGGACAAGCCGATCTATCGGCCTGGCGCCAAGTGTTCGGCGATCCTGGGCTTGGCATCGTACGAGGAGAAAGCGACTACTTCCACCGATGCCGGGGGGATCGCGGGGGCTCTGTTTTTCAACTGGGGATGGCCGGCGGTGATTATCGGCATGCTGTTGAATGGTGCGATGATGGCCAGTTATTGTCGTATCGCCATGCCTAGAATGAAGCACAATCCAGCTGCCGCTGCCGGGTGTACCCTGCTGTTCGTCGAGACGCTGCGCTACTTTGAAAGCAGTTTTGGGGGCAACATCAACCTGTTTTTCCTGCTCTTCGTGGTGGCCTGCCCGCTCATGATTTTTTGGGAAAAAATGGTGCATGCGAGCCCTGTGGCAGGCATCCGCTGGCGCACCGGGGTATCCCCTGTTAGCGCACCTAGCTCCGTGCGGTGAAGCCAGGTGGCGGTGTGAGATGAGCCGGCCAGAGTGGACGGCGGGAAGAGCCGAACCATGTGTGGGATAGCAGTGATTGTCGATCGCAAGGGGGCAGGCACGGAAGCCGTCTGCGCCAGCATGCTGCAGTCGATGGTCCATCGCGGCCCCGACAGCAGTGGTCAGCTTTCGCGTGATCTGGGTGAGCATCAACTGCAGTTGGGGCATCGCCGCTTGGCGATCATCGATCTGTCGCCCCTGGGCCATCAGCCGATGGAGTGTGGGCCAGCTGCGATCAGCTTCAATGGTGAGATCTACAACTACCGAGAACTGAGGCAACAGTTGCTGGAGGCCGGGCACGTCTTTCGCGGTCGCAGCGATACCGAAGTGCTGCTGGCCGGCTATCTGCACTGGGGACGCGATGTACTACGGCGTGTGCGGGGCATGTTCGCCTTGGCGATCTGGGACGATCGAAGTGGAAAAGTTCTTCTGGCACGCGATTTCATCGGCATGAAGCCGCTGTACTATCGCTTGTCAGGCAATCGCTTTGCGGCGGCTTCCGATCTGAGGGCACTTGTGCGGTCGTTCCCCGGGGAGGCCGTTTTGGATCGTGCGGGGGTGGCAAGCCTTCTGGCATACGGTGCCGTGGCGGAACCGTTGACGATTTGGCAGGGCTTTCGCATGCTTCCACCTGCCAGCTGGATGGAAGTAACGATGGAGGCGGAGAGGATTGAGCTGGGGCCGATCCAGCGGTATTGGGACTACCCTCCCCCTGGATTCCAATCCGATCCCAGCGAAGGAAGGGATCGACTGCAGCAGGCGGTGTCCAGGCATTTGGAGAGCGATGTACCGGTAGCTATCTTCCTGTCGGCAGGAGTCGACAGCACCGCCGTGGCGGAGGTGGCGGCCCGAGACGGGCGCCAGGGGCTGCTAGCGCTGACGGTGGGATTTCCCGGTGATCGAGGATTGGATGAAGCTAGCGTGGCGGCCGAGACGGCAGCAGCCCTGGGGATCGAACACCGATCGGTGGTCCTTCAGGAGGAACAGCCGCTGGAATGGTTCCACCAGTGGCTCGACTCGCTTGATCAACCCACACTGGATGGACTGAACACCTTCCTGATCTCCGGAGCTTGCCGTCGGGAAGGGATCAAGGTGGCCTTGAGTGGACTTGGTGGAGATGAAGCCTTCGGCGGCTATCAGGTTTTTCGTTCCCTGCCTCGATGGATGGTGGGGCTTGAGGCGATCGCTCGGGGAGATGCCCTAAGCGGCGGAGGGCTGGGCAAGTTGCTGCGATGGGCGGGCCATCGTGGTGGGTTGCAGAGGTATCGACGGCAGCTGGAGGCGTTGAGCGAATCGCCGAAGAGGCTGGCCGATGCGGTGCTTTGGAAAAGAAGGCTCTTTCGACAGGCCGATCTTGAGAGGATGCAACTGGAGGTGGCGGGATTGGACGCCAACAGTCTGCCAGCCGATCGGCCGCGACCGTTGGGTTGGGATCATGCCGACTGGGGTACGGTGATACGCCGGATGGAAGCAGACTACTACATGCGCGATACGCTTCTTCGCGTTTCCGATCAGGCCAGCATGGCTCATTCCCTCGAACTGCGCCTACCGCTACTCGATCAGGATCTCTGGGAATGGGCGATGGGGCAACCGATAGGAGGCAAAGGCCAGCCATCGAAACAATCGCTTGCGTCGGTTGCTGGCCCTCGGACCATGGAGGCCGCATCGCGCCCCAAGCGGGGTTTCTCGCTTCCTTATCGGGAGTGGCTGCTGGGACCGTTGCGGCCAAGCGTGTTGGAAGGGATTGAGTCGTTGGGGAGCTTTGATGGGTTGGTGGATCGATTCTACATCGGCGAGATGGCTGCTTCGCTTAGGGCCGGTCGCCTCGTGCACCGCTGGTCCGCCTACTGGATGCTGGGGGTCCTGGGCCATTGGCTGACAAGCCACGCCAGCCAAGCCGTAAAGGGAGTGCGATGAGCTCCCCTGCCCCACTGCGCTGCGACCACGTGATCGCGTCGATCGCCACCGAGGCGTCGGGGCCTTCGTACTCGGTCCCAAAGCTGTGCGAGGCATTGCAGGTATCCGGTTGGCAGGCCCATTTGCATGTTGGGGGAGATCGGCCTTCGCCCGACCGATGGAGCCTACCGATTCACTGGTACCGCGACGATCGACTGTGGCCGCGACGTTTGGGGGTCTCCACCTCCATGAAGCGAGGACTGCAGGCTGCGGTTGGCCAGACTGCGGTGCTCCATAATCATGGCCTCTGGATGATGCCAAATGTGTACTGCGGGCAGGTGACCCTCCCGAAAGGATGCAAACTGGTGGTGGCACCCCGAGGAACCTTGGCCGACTGGGCGTGGCAGCGTTCCCGCCTCCAGAAAGCAGTCCTGTGGCGCTTGGGGCAGGCCAGGACGCTCCATCAGGCCGATCTATTTCATGCGACCAGCGAGGACGAGGCGACGTCGATTCGTCGCCGAGGCTTCCGCCAGCCAATCGCCATCGTCCCTAATGGAGTGGATCTGCCCGATCTGTCGGTAGCTGAACCTCATGGTCCACCCTATCGACTGCTGTTTCTAGGGAGAATCCATCCGGTCAAGGGAATTCCGGAGTTGCTGGAGGCGTGGCGACGAATCCATGCAAGGCATCCTCTATGGCAGTTGCATCTTTGTGGTCCAGGGGACCCAGAGTATCTCAGCCAACTGAGGCATCAGGCAGCCTCCATCGACCGTGTCGTCTGGCATCCGGAAGTCTATGGGGCAAAAAAGGAAGAGCTCTACCGCACCGCCAGTCTCTACGTCTTGCCTAGTCATACCGAGAATTTCGGATTGACGATCGCCGAGGCGTTGGCGAGCGGAGTGCCTGTGATTGCCAGCCGTCAGACCCCCTGGCGGGGACTGGAAACCGAGCGTTGCGGATGGTGGGTGGAATTGGGAGTCGACCCCTTGGCGCAGGCGCTGGAGGAAGCGATGCGGCTGGATTCTTCCGAGCGTTTTTGGATGGGGGCGCGCGGCAGAAAATGGATCGATGACTCGTTCTCCTGGGAAACACTGGGTGGGATGATGGCCGATTGCTACCGCTGGCTGTTGGGAGAGGGGCCGATTCCTTCCTGTGTTCAATTAGACTGAATAAGGGGAATTCCACCGCCCCAATCCGCCTGGCGAAAGGGCATTGACAAGGCATCAACGATGAAACAATTGTTGCAGAACTGGAAGAATGGAAGGATCGCACTGGAAGAGATCCCTGCGCCAGGTATTCTTCCGGGCGAGGTTTTGATCGCCAACGAATCTTCGGTCGTCTCGGCGGGGACCGAGAAGATGGCAATCGACATCGGCAAGAAGTCGCTGCTGGGAAAGGCCCTGGACCGGCCCGACCAGGTGCGCCGAGTGCTAGAAAAAATCCGACAAGAAGGGTTGAAGTCGACCTGGACGCAGGTGCAGCGCAAACTGCAGGAACCGAACAAAATTGGATACAGCTCGTCGGGAATCGTCCTGGCCTGCGGGGCTGGTGTGGAGCAGTTCAAGCCAGGGCAGAGGGTGGCATCCAACGGCCCCCACGCGGAGGTCGTTTCAGTACCCAAGCATCTGGTGGCTGCTGTCGATGCTAAGGTATCGGCTGATCATGCGGCCTTTGGCATTTTGGGAAGCATCGCGCTTCAAGGGCTTCGGTTGGCCCGCTGTGAAGTCGGCAGCTCGGTGCTTGTCATCGGCCTGGGGCTGATCGGTCAGTTGACGGTGGGGCTGGCCCGAGCAGCGGGGCTCCGGGTCTGCGGTGTCGATCCGGCGTCCTGGAAGAACGATCTGGCGATCCGGATGGGAGCGATGCATGCCGCCGCCCAGTGGGAGCCCGCCGAGCTTGAGCATTGGGCGCGTGGGTTAGGTTTTGATGCCGTACTGATCGCCGCCAGCACTTCGGCCCCAGGACCGATCGATCTTGCGATTCAGGCCGTGCGCCCGAAAGGACGCGTCGTCTTGATCGGAGTGGTCCCATTGGAATTGGATCGACGGCCCTGGTACTTCAAGGAAGCAGAGTTTGTCGTCTCCTGCTCCTACGGACCAGGACGGTACGATCCCAATTATGAAGAGCGAGGCCGCGATTATCCAGCTGCGCATGTCCGTTGGACCGAACAGCGCAACCTGCAGGCTGTCGTCGATCTGATCGCGACGGGCGCTCTGGATGTCGAGCCATTGATTACGCATCGTTTTCCGATCGATCGAGCGATGGAGGCCTATCCATTGCTGGACGACCCCGCATCCCGTCATCTTGGCATGGTGCTTCAGTATTCGCGTCCGCAAATCGCTACCCAGCCTCCCGATCAAACGATTTGCCTGAACCCGACCAAGTCGGCTCGATCAGGAAATCCTGTGCGACTCGCGGTTCTCGGTGCGGGAAACTACGCCAATGCCGTTCTCATTCCCATGCTCCAGTCTCAGCCAGGGATCGCCATCGAGGCGGTTTCCAGTGCTCGAGGGGTAACCGCTTGGAACGCCGCTCGCGATAGCCACGCCTCTCTGGCCACCACCGATTCGGACCATTTGCTTCAGTCGCCTGATGTCGACGCCCTGGTTGCGGTAACGCGTCATGACTTGCATGCCCAGCAGGTCTGCAAGGCTTTGGAGTTAGGCAAACCGATCCTGGTCGAAAAACCGCTCTGTCTGACAATGGAGGAATTGCGAAGGATCGAAGGGCTGGTGGAGCGGCATGGAGTCGCTGGAGATCCCCGGCGATTGCAGGTCGGTTTCAATCGACGCTATGCCCCGATGATTCAACAGGTTCGCCGGGCGATGTCGGGAAGATCGCATCCATGGACCATTTCCTTTCGGATGAACGTCGGTACCATCCCTGCAGGGCACTGGGTCCAGGAAATCGGTGAAGGCGGAGGCCGACTGATCGGGGAGGCATGTCATGCCATCGATTTGGCTGTCTTCCTGACCGGTGCGCTACCGGTGCGAATCTATGCCGAATCGATTGCCGATCCCGGCAGTTCCATCACCGACGATCAAACTTTCCTGCTGCTTCGATTGTCGGATGGAAGTGTCTGTAGCATCGGCTACCTTGCAGGAGGTGACCGAAGCATCGGCAAGGAGTCTTTGGAAGTGATCGGCGGCGGGATGGTGATCTCCATGGAGGACTACCGGACGTTGCAGGTCACCTTCAAAGGAAAGACCAAACGCCTTCGGGCAGCTCCCGATAAAGGGCATCGTGCCGAGATTGCCGCCTGGAGTGCGGCGCTGCGGGGGGAGTCGGTGGAGCTGATTCCTTGGGAGCATTTGCGTGCGGTAACTGCGGCGTCGATCCTGGCGGTAGAGAGTTTGCGGGACGGTTTGCCCCATTTGCTGGGAAAGGACTCTTCGGATGCAGACCTTGAACCATAGAGCTTGGATTCTGGCCATTCTGGCGCTGCTGGGACTAAGTCCGCTGTTGGTCCTGGAGGGACGGAATCTTTGGCAGCAAGAGCATCTTCAGTTCTATCCACTGGCATGGACGGCGGCCGTCTATTTTCTTTGGACCCAGATCAGCGGGGCGCAGCAACCGACGCGTCTGCGAAGACTGGTCGCGCTCGCAACTGCCTCTGCTGGCGCGGTGGTAGGACTGGCAGCCGCGTGGTATTTCTCTCCCTGGTTGGCTCATCTTTCCGCCATACTCTGGTTCGCCTTCCTGGTGTTCCTTCAGTGCGCGCGGGCGCCCATGGGAAGCATTCTTGCGATGATTGGATTGCTGGCCATCACTCTGCCATTGCCTTTCAATCTCGACAACGAACTGATTCTATGGCTCCAGCAGCTTTCCACATGGGCTACGGCCGCGTTGATGGATGGTCTTGGGGTCCCGTACTCCCGCCAGGGAACCATCTTGCAGTTGCAGGATAAGAGGCTGTTTGTGGAGGAGGCATGCAGCGGCGTCACCAGCATGTACAGCTTGGCAGCCATTGCTCTGGGCGTTTCTCTGCTCCAGCAGTCCAGCGGGAAAGTGACCCTGCTGTCGCTGTTGACTATTCCGTTATGGTCGGGCCTTGGCAATTTTCTTCGATTAGCGACGATCGTTGTCGCCTGGCATTACTTCCAGGTCGATTTGACCCATGGCATCTGGCATACAGTGCTTGGGGCAGCAACCTTTGCGATCGCAGCCCTCGGTTGGATGCTCAGCGCTCTGTTGATGCAAATTTTTGAAGCGCCAATTCCGGTCGATCGAAACGACTTGCAGGAAAACCAGTGGATCGCTTGGTTCAATCGCAAGCCACGCACCCTTCCTGAAGGGAGAGGGGATCCGCCAGGGGCCGTGTTTCAGATTGCCTTGGGAAGTATCGGTCTGCTGGCCGTTGGCCTGATGGCCGCCGCGATCCCCACCGGATGGCTCACCTTCCAAACCTTGCTCAACGACCTCCGAGCCCCTCGCATCACCGAGCAGGACGAGAAGTTTTTCCCGGGCGAGGACGGGATGCCGCAGCAATTGAAGGTGGAGGCAAGGAGGGTGCGATTCCAGGAGGAAAAGAGGGAGCGAACCAGCATCTTTGGATCGTATTCCCGAACGTGGACGTACCGAATGGCTGGAGGCCATCTCCTGACCGCGTCGCTCGATTTTCCATTCACCGGGTGGCACCGGCTCTACGTTTGCTACGAAAATACTGGGTGGGAGGTGACGGGCTACGACCTGATGGAGGCGGACCCTGGAGACCAGGGGTGGCCTTGGGTAGAGATGAAGCTGAAGAACAAGTATGGACAGCACGGCCGAGTCCTCTTTTGTTTCCTAGACGAACTTGGCCAGCACTACATCCCGCAGCCAGATGAAGTGAGGCATCGTTTGCGCGACAATTCGATTCAGGAACGCGCCCGTCAAACACTTCCAGGTCTACTCAAGGAGGTCGCGAAAGCACGGCTCCCGAACACGTACCAGTTCCAGGTAGTCCTTTTCGCCGATCAACCACTTTCCGATGAGACAGTGCAGCGCATGCACCAGGGCTTTTTGGAAACGCGGGATCATGCGAAGAGCGAAGTGGAGAAGATGCTGCGTCGGAGGTTGCCATCCCAGACCGCTCAGGCCATTCCATTCCTCCAGGGGCATTCCAGTTGGCAGCGAACCAGAGATGAAACCTCATGGTCCACTGCAAACCTCCTGCACAGGCTGAGCAATCTCCCCTCCGGGCCAATGGCTCCCCTTGCGCCATTGCCACCCTTCGCATTCCAGGAATATTGGTGATGCGGGTCGGCCAGCTATGGAGGACGATCCAGCCGATTCCGTGGCCTCAACGTTGGGCACTGCTCCAGCACCGCCTGCGTCGGTTGGTGCCGATTCTAGAGCCGTCGATGCTTCGCCTGCGTCGAAGCTGCCCGATGGTCGCCCGAACGGTCGGGCTTACCGTTGCCGGGGCACCCGTCCAGTGTCCGGAGGGGACGAAGTCTCTAGTCGACTGGGATACCGCCACCTTTTGCTTCCAACGGGAAACGCGTTCGCTTGGCTGGCCGATCGACTGGGAAGCCATCGAGGCTCCCCTGCTTTGGCGCTACCATCTCCACTACCATGACTGGCTTTGGTGGTTGCCGACATGCGACATCGGGAAGCTCAAGCAGTCAGTTTCTCATTGGATTGAAGGGCATCGCTGCTCGACGAAAGCGGTCGGCTGGCAGCCCTATCCACTCTCACTGCGGCTGATCAATTGGAGTCTGTTGTTGCTGGAGCATCACCGGGAGAGCCTGCAGGGAGACGCGGAGTTCTGGCAGCTGTTGTTGCGCAGTTACGAGGATCAGTGGCGTTGGCTGGAGTGCCACGTGGAATGGCATCTTGGGGCAAATCATCTGCTGGAAAACCTAGCGGCGCTTCAGCTGGGACTGTTCTATCTGGAGCCCCCTGCCAGCTGGCAGGACAGGGCGCGACAGATCGAGAAGTGGCTGCTTTTCGAATGCCAGCAACAGGTGTTGCCGGATGGTGTCCATTACGAACGAAGCCCTATGTATCAGCTTCGCATTCTCTGGTTGCTCGAGGTGCTGGCCCCGCGATGCCAGGGCGATCTCAGACGGCAACTCGAGGAGACGGTCGAGCGGATGCGGCACGCGACCGCGCTGCTGTTGCATTCAAACCACCAACCTGCTTTGTTGAACGACAGCGTGCAGGGAGTCTACAGCATCCCTGATTCGGTACACAATCGAAAAAGTCCCGGCGCCTGGGCCTTGCCCAACGCGGGCTATTATGGATTTCATTCCCAAGAGGGTGAATCGCTGTTGATCGATGCGGCACCGATCGGTCCGGATCACCAACCCGGCCATGCGCATGCCGATTTGTTTACCTTCGAGTGGTCGCGGCAGGCAGAAGCATTATTGACCGACACGGGGGTCTTTCAGTATGCCGCCGGGCCGCAACGCGATTGGGATCGATCGACTGCTGCCCACAACACCGTCTCGATCGATGGAAAGAATTCATGCGAGGTGTGGTCGAGCTTTCGGGTGGGCAGGCGGGTAAAACCGATCGTTCTGGACTTTCAGTTCAGTGACCGACATATGACCCTGGAGGCATCTCACGCGGGCTATGCACCGACGATTCATCGCCGGCGGTGGCATTGGACCCCTGGGCAACTAGTGGTACACGACTGGCTGGAGGGTGCGACGGGACGCAATGCAGTCGGCCATTGGCATTTGGCGCCGGGATGGGTCGGCCAAGTTCTAGCCGATCGATGGGTCTTCGAAGGACCGGGAGGGCGAGCGGAACTGATGCTGGAGGGGGCCAATCAGGTGGAGTTGACTGAGTCGCCTTACAGTCCGCAAATGGGAGTCCGCATCTCGCGTCCCAGCCTGATTGTCCGCTGGAATCCTATCGAGGGTGTCCCCTGCATCGCCCACTGGAGTTGGCAGCAGGTGGAGGCAACCACCCCAACCCACCGTCGCCAAGCGGGAGACGCAAGTCCACTATGAAAATCCTCTTTCTGACTCATTATTACGCACCGGAAGGAAATGCTCCAGCGACGCGTGTCGATGCGTTGACTAGGCGATGGAGCGACAGGGGGCATTCGGTCCGAGTGATCACTTGCGTTCCCAACGTTCCCGACGGCAAGGTCTACGCGGGGTATCGCAATCGATGGTGGCCCCAGCGGGAGACGAGGAATCGAGTGGAAGTCCAGCGCGTCTGGACGTTCCTGGCGGCCAATCGTGGCACGTCGCTTCGCATCGCCAACTACCTTTCATTTCTTTGGAGCGTTTGGGTGCTTGCCCCCTTCCAGCCGCGCCCCGACATTCTGATCGCCACCTCGCCACAATTCTTCTGCGGATGGGCAGGAGTGATCCAGAAATGGGTCTTCCGCATCCTTCGGCCCTGGTCACAACGCAGGATTCCACTGGTGCTGGAGATACGAGACATCTGGCCAGAGTCGATTCAGGCGGTCGGGGCGCTGCGGGGCCGCGCGGTTCTGGCTGTGCTGAGATGGTTGGAAAAGACGATGTATCAGCAGGCCGATTGGATCGTCACCGTCGGTGAAGGTTACAAAAGGCAACTGATGGAACGAGGGGTTCCCGAGTCGAAGATTGAGGTCATACCCAATGGGGTCGACTGGGACATTCTTGCAGGCGCGACGCATGAAGGTGCACAAGCCATCCGGAAGCAGTACGATCTGGCGAATCGATTCGTCTGCGGCTATCTGGGAACGATTGGGATGGCCTGCGGACTGGAGGTGGTGCTGAAGGCCGCTAAGCGCTGCCAGAAGGATCCTGCTTTATCTTCCGTGCTATTTCTGATTGTCGGGGATGGCGCTGTGCGTGCATCGCTACAGGAGCAGGCCGTCACACAAGGATTGACAAACGTTCAATTCATCGGCCGAGTCTCCAAGGAACAGATACCCGATTGGTTGCAGGTCTGCGATGCATGCCTAGTGCATCTCAAATCACAGCCTCTTTTTGAGACGGTCTTGCCTTCGAAGATCTTCGAAGCCTTTGGGATGTCCAAGCCAATTATCTTGGGTGTCCGAGGCGAAGCCGCGAAGCTAGTTGAGCTGGCTGGAGGCGGTTTGGTAATCGAGCCGGAGAATGCCGACGAGTTGGTTGAGGCGGTGCGGTGGATGATGGTGCATCCGGAACAATCGCATCAGATGGGCCATGATGGCTGTGCATGGGTCCGGCGTCATTATGACCGAGATCACCTGAGCGATCGGTACCTTGAGTTGTTGGATCGATGGCGAGCTGATGGTGGGGTTGGGAAAAAGGACCTTTGACGCGATCCTTCCTTTTCCGGTCGGCTAGAAACTTCCGCCCAGGACAGGCTAAAAGCTACCTGACTGCTGAAGTCCCATCATCTCCATGAGGCATGGCAATGACCCGAGAAGACAAGTGCGGCATGTCCGCTGAGGATCGCGCGGGGTCCACGAGATTCCACCGTCACTACCCCACCACGTCGCGATGCCTGATAGCCAACCAACTTCGATTTCGAGAGAATTTCACTCCAGTACGACACTAGGCAACAGTGTGCTGAGCCGGTGACAGAGTCTTCATCGATACCGACCGATGGCCCGAAGAAACGGCTCAGGAAATCGTAACGTTGGTCATCGCTTCCCGAGGTAATGATCCAGCCGCGTCCAGGGAACTTCGCCAGTGTTGGGAAATCCGGGGACAGCTGCCGAAGCTCCTCAGCTCCATCGACATGGACCAGCCAATCCATCCGATTGCGGAGAACGGAGATGGGAGGTCGCGTCAACCCGAGGGCGTCTTCATAACCAGCCGGGGGTTCTTCCACCGATGCCGGTTCCTGTGGGAAGTCGAGCTCAATTCTTCCATCCCCAAGCAAGGTCGCGCGAAGCGCCCCGCTGCGTGTCTGCAAGACGATCGCCTGATCGCGTGCGACCCGCTGCTGCTGCCACAAGATGAAGGCAGCGGCAAGCGTCGCATGTCCACACAGATCGACTTCACAGCGTGGCGTAAACCAGCGCAGGACCATCCATCGCTGTTCGGGATAAACAAACGCAGTTTCCGCTTGATTCATCTCCATCGCCAGCGACTGCATCCAGGAATCGGAAGCCGCCTGATCCAAAAGGCACACGACAGCGGGGTTGCCCCCAAACGGGCTCTTTGAAAAGGCATCGACAAGGAATAAAGGAGGCATCAATGGGACTCTCGATCGCGGGTCTCCGTGAAACAAAGCCTCCGTATTTTAATCGATCCCAGCCGCTCTCAAGTGGCGGTCCCTATGGTGGTTTCCAGTTGCGCACGAGCAAGCCGATTCAGCGACCGGTAGGTGTCGCAGCAAAGCGATTCCTTGTAACGGGCGAGGATGGAGTGCGTTGAGTCCCGGGGGCGGACGGCACGAACCATCTTCGATATGGCTTTGGAAAACCTGGAAACCCGAATGAATCAGTCGACGGCACCGCGATCAACTCGCCTCTTCAGCCGTTCCGCCAGACGCTCCAGAGGACGGCTGGCATCACCTTCTGCCAGCTTGGCATGGATCAGGTGGAGCTGACTTCGGTCTTTCCAGCATTCGGTGAGAACTTGATCGAATGCTGCCTCGTCCTCGACGACGTAGCCTTTTCCACCTCCATAGACCTCCGGCAGTTTGGAGTAGTTCCATCTGCCGATCTCGTTGTACTCCCAGTGTCCATCCTGCAAGAATCGTTCGGTGCCGTATCCATGATTGTCCAGGACGATCACGATCGGTGTGTAGTTGCGCCGGACCAAGGTTGCCAGTTCGTTGCCGGTCATCTGGAACGCACCATCCCCGCAGAGCACCAGAACCCGCTCGTCCGGCCTCGCCACACTGGCTCCTAAAGCGGCCGGGACGGAGAATCCCATCGAGGTGTAGTAAGCAGGGGAGAGGAAATCGGAGGGCTCACGCATCACCAATTCGCTGGCGGAAAACAGGGCATCACCGATGTCGGCAATGACGATGGTCTCTCCGTCGATCGACTGATTGATTCGTTGAATGATCCGACTGATCCGCAGGGGGGTATTTGGCTGTACCTGGAAGGACGGTACGCCGCTGCTGAGTTCGGGCGGAATCTCCCGTTGGCTGCGAGGGAGGTCACCAGCAAGCAGCTTTTCCAGAAAGAGCCCCAGGGGTACGGCGGGATAGTGGTGGTGGGAAATCTGCAGTTGCTCGCTAGTGGCGTAAACGCACTGGCTGACGTTCAGTTTCGCCGTGTAGATCCCCAGATTGATATCGGTCATGAAGGTGCCCAGCAGCAGCACACAGTCACTCTCTTCGACATACCGCGTCACCTCCTCCTTCCCCATCGCACCTTCGTAGATGCCGATGAATCTGGGGTCTGACTCACTGATCACGCTCTTGCCAAGGATTGTCGTAGCGATCGGGAGATTCCCCTTTTCCGCCAGTTCCATGACCATCGATTGAAGGCCGAATCGATGGATTTCCACCCCCGCGATGACCATTGGCCGTTTGGCCTTGGACAACATCTGAAGGGCTTCGCGAACCGCTTCCTCGAGCGCCTGTGGGTCGGGAGACTGAGTCGTCTGCCGATAGGGATGGGAGATAGGTGGCACAACGTGCACCATATCGCGCGGAATCTCGATGTAGACGGGACGCTTGAATCGATGGCATGCATCCAGGACCCGATCGATTTCACGAAACGCCGTCAACGGATCGGTCAGTTCCGTTACCGCGATGCAAAGTTTCTCAAAAACTTCATACTGCGTCGAAAAGTCTCGGACCTTATGGTGCAGCAGCGGATTGTTGACTCGTTCGTTCAATCCTGGAGAACCGGTGATGACTACGACTGGGGATTTCTCGGCAAAGGCTCCTGCCACACTGTTGCAGATGCTCAGTCCGCCAACGCAGTAGGTGACGCAGACGGCACCCATTCCCTTGATTCGCGCGTAGGCGTCGGCTGCGAACCCCGCGCAATCCTCCCGCGTGCAACCCACCACCCGTATCGGGCTTTTTTCCAGCATGCTGTAGAACGAGAGGACGTAATCCCCTGGGATGCCGAAAACGTCGGAGATCCCATAATCCTCCAGGCGCTGAATCAAGTACTCGCCGATCGACAGTTCACTTCTCTTCCGATTCGAACGGTCCTGTCCGGGACGTGACTGGTGGGCCATGGGAATCAACTCCCTTTCTGTCGGTGCATGAGAAATCCAGCGGAAAAGGACAGACAACTCCAAGGTTAGTTTAGCGAATTGCCAACCTGGGAGGCCTGAAGGGGGCGGGCTAAGCTACTCCAATACCGCAGCGGGGGAAGCGCGAAGCAACCCTCCAATTTTGGAGTTGTATTGGCTGTCGAAATTCCGGTCAGGGCGCGGCCTGTGGAGACCCTGAGTCTTCCATATCCCAAGAGGTTGTTCCTGCGGACGACCCCATGGCAGGATCGCTCATCGGCGAACCGACGCGGCCGTGAGTTGGGCTGGACCTAGGATGCTTCCCGCCGACGCCAGCGTAATCCCAATCGTGCTCGCAGCCACACAGGTGGCAACCGGTGCATGTCGACGCGAGAACCAGTAGCCCTGCAAGACGGAAAAGGTTGGAAGTGCCTGCTCGCTTCATCGTTCGAACCTTCCTCGCAGTTGCTCGATCTTCCTGATAGCAAGTGCTCTCAGAGGGAATGCAGGAGATCACCTACCGCAGGCGACTTTGGCCGACTGTGGGGTATCTATCATCCACTGGTAAACTGTATCGGTCAGGAGGAGATTTCAGGCCCAGCGGTTTCCCGAAAATTTGTAGGGAACAATCGCCAACAATCGCCTCTTCCGTCTGGGGTACGAGAGCGAACTGGGAGTTCCGCCGAGGGGTAGCTAGCTTTTCGTGCCGAGTCGATCGACCGTTGTGCGGTCGGAAAAACGGTGTTCCAAAAGCATGCCTAAGATGGCAACCGTCGCCCCGACGACCCCGACCCAGGCTAGGCCTCCCAGGCTCAGGCTGGCAATGCCCCAGATCGCCATCGCCATCCATGGTTGGCGACGGATACGACTCCAGCCCCAGTCATGAAGCATCCAAAGGACGAGGAGGACTGCAAGTAGGCCAATGCAGGCCAGAATTGTTTGAGGCCGGCTGCGAAGTTCGGTCCTCCATCTTTCCAGCGGCGAAGCCTCCCGCTTGGCAAGAATGGGGAGAGCCTTCCCAGCAACGATCATTGAGTCGACCAGTCCCTCGAATTCGGCTTCAGATTCCATCGTTGATTCGGTTGAAGACTGTGGAGATTCCAGTCGACGGTCGATGGCGAGGATCTCTGAGACGGGGTCGGTGGCCAGAGAAGGATCGGTTGGAAGATTCACCATCGCATCACGTTGGACGGGCAAGATCGATCGCTTTTGATTGACTTTCTTCATCGCCATCGATCGCCAGCGTTGGTACCACGCCAATCGCTCGTTCCTTGGAAGTTCCACCAGATCCGCCACGGCTCCCTCGATCAACGACGTGATCACATCGATCTGTGTCGAAAGAATCTCCTCTCTCTGATCCTCAAGGTTGAATTGGTCGGCGATGATGCTGGCCGATCGATCCAGCTGCCAATGGTCGCGATCGACTGGGGTATTCCTTGGCTTGGGGGCGAGCAACTTCCCGTCTGCAATCGAACTCTCGCAAGTTGCGATCATCTGCACCATGGTCGGCAGCGAGGAGTTCGGTAATGAGAGAGTGATGACAGAGCCGGTTCCGGAACCCGACGATTCGGAAGGTTCTGTTTGGGATTGGCTTGTTGCAGTGAACGCTAGGGCGCGATCGCCCAAAATGACATGTCTGCACTGCCATCCTTGTGGCAACTCGATCTGCAGGGAGTCGGCAGTGCTGCTGGTGAGAAACCACTGGCTTCGGATCTGCCAATCGGCTGTCGGGCGATCTGCTTGCCGAGCCGCTTTGGACAGATGATGAATCGCTAGCGGAATTCTTGGGGTGTCATCGGGAGTTTCTGGGAGTTGCAACTGCAGCGTACCACCCGATGAGGCAACTTCGTGAGGAAGGAAGCCACCATCTAGCGAAAGACCCGGGGGAAGCAGTGGGATCGCTTCCGCGTTGGCCAGTTGCCGCACTCCTTCGCCGCTCCATATGGCCCTTCGCTGCTCGATCTTCTCCGGGAGCATCGCATAGTGCAGCAGCTTACCACTTTCGATCCATCGAATCTCAGGCGGAGAGGAACGGCCGCTGGTGACGGGAGGTAAGCTGAGTTCGCCGTTGAATCGATAGATGCTGTCTGCTTGCGGCAAAGGGGTCAACAGGAGAAGGGATCGACCGGTACGAGACGACTTCTGACGCACCCAAGGGCAGTCGAACTTCGGCGTGATCAACTCTTCGGGGATCTCAACTAGCAACGACGGCGGTATATCGCTCTCGCTTTGCAGTTCACCATCGATGCGAAGCTGGCCAGAAGGTGCGGCGGGATCCCAGCGAATCCAGGTTCTCCCTCCGGTGATGACAGATTCTCTGGCTACGGTGAATCGGGCCACCGATTCAACACCAGCGGACAGATCTTCGACGCTTCCGGGGATTCCCGGTCCACCTCGCGTCGATAGCTCGCGAGTCCACATCGGTACGATCAACTTGGCCAGCAACTCATTGTTTGTCGGAATACGAATGGGAGAGGCTTCATCCCAAACATCGGCACCTTCCCACAGCACATGTGCCTCATGAGATCGATAGGTTTCCACGCGGTGCCTAGTGACGAAATCTCCCAGCGGGATGATCAGCGGCACACGATGCTTGCTCCCTTTTTCGATCGGTAGATAGCCTTCCAGGGTAATTCGGCGAATCCGCGATGCCTGATTTGCGGTTGGGATAGCGATCAGTGTCGCTTCGATCGACTCCAGCCATGCTGCCGGCAATGGATCGCTGCTTCCGACGATACGAACGCTGTCCAGGGGGATCCTTCCTGGGATCACCAGAGGAATGGAACTCCATTGAGGCATGCCGGAACGACTTTCGATCTGGCATTGCCACTGGAGCACTGTCGGATGAAAAATCCATCGCGAATCGATCACCAGATCGGTGTTGGGATTCGATTTCTGGAACCGCAGCAGGGGCGGGGTGGCTCCGGAAGGCACACGCAGAAAAAAAGGTTCCCCCGTCGCCTCAGCAAAGGGACCAGATCCAATCCACTCCGAGGGTTCGGCGTTGGGCCACGATTGGATCCCATCGATCTTCCAGGGATCCTGCGGGCCGACCGAAAGGGCGAGGCGGTGGTCAACCAGTCGCCCGCTGAGGAGTTCGGGAAGAGGAAAAGCAAGGAGATTGGCTTGTGGATTCGACGGAATCCATTCGGTATGCAGGACCGGTTGCCCGGGTGGGGCCAGAGGTCCTTGTGGTCCTTCCGGCCAGACCGCCCGATAGCGTTTCTTGGCCATGCTGCTACCACTTGCGGTCTCGGTGATGCGGCCCACCGATTGCTCGTCTTCCACCGGTGTCCAATCGCTGGAGACCTCCCATTCCATCGCACCGGCTGGCCACTGTGGTGTGGAGTACCAGAAAAGGGTATGGACTCGAGGTGGATGCTGGGTCAGATCCAGCCATGAGGCGGCGCGAAACTCGTTGGTGGTGCGTCTCTGCAGAGCCGGACGCCGCCGCCACTGGATCTTCAACCGGTCCAGGGGTCCCAGGCTGGCGGTAATCCTGCCTAACGCAGGTTCACTGCGCTGGCCGATCGATTCCACATCCAGATCGCTCAGATTGCTGTCGTTGGATACCACTTCAATGGTTGAGGTCGCCATGGGAAGGATGGGCACCTCCAGCGATTCCGTTTCGTCGTCCTTTTTGGAAACAACTGGCTGCATCACCAGTTTGATCCGGTGCCTACCCTCCCTCTCTGCTTTCCAGAGCAGAGATCCATTGTCCCATCGCAGGCGATCGCCAATGGGAACTTCGTAATCGTTCGACTGAAATCGGATCAGGCGAGCGGCTTCACGAGAAAATGGGATCGCAACGGGCCTGTCGAGATTTTCCACCAAAACGTCCAGCGTGGCGGTCAAAAGATCGCGACCAGTCGACTCGGCGCCCAGTGGAGAAGCAAATTCGCAAAGATAACGAGCGGAAAGCCAGGTGGCTGGATCGACCTTTCCCGAGGGCTGACGTCTTTCGGCCATCCATCGTTCCACCAATTCCTTTGGAACGTAGCAGTGATTTCCTGCAACCTTTCCCTCGGAATCGATAGGGATCAAAATCGGAATTGGATCGAGTGCATCGATGGAATCCCCAGTCGATGGGGACTCCTCGGCGAGCTGCGTTGCATTCGCTGTCCGAGAGGCGGCAGTACCCTGAGGGCCGCTCTGGCCAAGCAGCGACTCCGATCCAAGGGGGGTGACGGCAAGAACAAGCATTCCGATAGTCGCTGCGGTGCGTATCACCTTCCCTGTTCTCTTCTCTGGATCGCTCGAAAAGCTCTTGTGTTGAATCATCTCGGCGACGCTGCGCAGTGCCGATGAGAACCAGAGGCCGAGGATACTTGCCTGAACGAATGGAATCAGCGATGCAGGACCCAGCCACAGCAGCGCGATCAGCAAGGATATCGCTAAGGTCAGCCTCCGAAAGCGACTTAGCCATCGCCATCCCACCGCGCCAATCAGCAAAGCCCAGGCCGTCCATGCGACCTGTAGGACGCTCTCAGGGACCAACATCGCATGCCTTTGCCAAGCGGAATCCTGGAGACGCCCGGCGTCCATGCCAACCCATCCGAAAGGCTTGAAGCCAACTGAAGATTGCCATCGCTCGGGGAAATCAAGTTCCGCCGGACCGTCGATGCCTTGTCCAAGCTGCCAGGGACCTCTTCCCGCCAGCCATGGGTCAATCCAGTGCCATGGCAAAACCCTACGGCTTCGGTCGGACCAATTCATCCGATCCGAGGTTCTTCCGACGATCTCATAACCTTCGGCAGTCCAGATCCACTCCATCGACTGGCAAATCGGCCATGGAACCAGCGGAGTCTGGAGCGCCGCTTCAGGAAGCTGGCTTCCTCGGAAGAACTGGGTGGCGAAGCTTCGGGTCGCCGTAGCGCATCTAGTCCAAAGCGTTGTAGGCCCGTCGTTTTGCGGATCTTCGTGAACGCGATCCTCTGTTACCAGATGCACGAACTCCAACGTCGCTCGATTGCGTTCCGTCCGTACCGCGATTCCGGGAAGATGAGACAGATTCCAGGTCATCGTGCCGTCGGCTGATTTTCGGAGTCTTCCAATCCACTCCTGGCCATTGATTCGAGCCGAGATGCACTTCCACGATGATGGAACACGGAAAGTCCAGGATGCATCGAATCTTCCCTCTAACTCCCAGTCGACCTGATGCAGCATCTGACCCTCAGGTCGCCAAAGATGATCGACTCGTTGCTTTGAAATCCACATTCTTCCATTCAGTTCCTCGCCGTCAGGTGCTACCTGCAGGCTGGGAGGACTAAAGCTGTTGTAGAGGTAGACATCGGTAGAGTGACCTTCGGGTTCGTCATGGATGCCAAATGGCAAAAGGTCAGGAATCGTCTCGGTAAACTTCACCGGAACAGCCCGATCGACACGAAGTAGACTTCGTTGCGGTGTGGCATCGACGACGACGGGAAGCGGCAGAACTGCGAGTTCCTGTGGCGTCCCTTTTTTCAGGGTGCACAAACCCTCCAGTCGAATCGTTTCCGAAGGGGACAGTTGGATCGGAAGGCGTACCGACTGCTCGCTGGAATCTAGAGGCTGAATGAATCCCTCCGGTCGTCTCTGTGACGATGGCAGTTCATCTGGCCTGGCGATTCGCCAGAAGACCTGGGCTTGCTGCGGTTGGCTCCATCGAATCTCCAGTTCCGGTACCCTGCCACTCATGCTCTGCACTTCACAGCGGTAGAGCACTCCGGTACCCTCCGGGGCGGGAGTGACGGTTGTCTCGGTCCGGGTCAGAATGGTTGGCGGCGCTTGCTGGACGGTCAGCTGTCCGGAGAAACCAGCCGGGGGGCGCAGCATCCAAAGATCACCCAGTCTTGGCAGACGCTGGCGCTGCCAGCCGGCTAGGTCTTCGTCGTAGATGCGATAACGAAAAAGCTCCGGTGACGGTACCAGAGAGAACGCACCAGTGTTCTCGACCCAGAATGTATCTTTTTGGATAGCTTCCTTCCAATTCAAAAGTGGCTTCAGGGGGATTGTTCGATAATCCCGGTCGGAAGCGCTGAAGACGCCGGCCAGTTGGAGTTCCAGCCGACACGACTCGCCGACAGGAGCATCCAGGATCAGGCGGCGAAACGCACCCGAGGACGGCGCAGCGTCCAGCGTGGCGACCACATCGGGGGTCAAGGAGATCGCCGACTGGATCGTCCATCCCTCCTGAAGGCTGAAATCCAGGAGGGAACGGGTCGAAGCTCCGGTCTGAACTTCCACGGTGACAATGGCTGTCGGGAATTCCTCCTGCAGCCGGAAGGCAGTCAGCTGGTCGACTGCCATCCACTGGCCCGACCTCTGCAGTTGCCATTGGATCGCAGGAGCTGTCCCGCTCCATTCGGTGATCCAGCCGTTGCTGGTCGAGGACGAATCCTGTGGTTCGATGCTTCGAAACGCCCAAGGCGGCTGCACCTTCAGATGGTGAAATGCGATGGGACTGGTTCCCTGAATCAGACTTGCCCCCTCTTCGATAAAAGCTCCTTCCAATTCGACCCAAGGGGCGCTTGCCAGGGGGCTGCCGGCCTGTGGCCACAAGCCATGGTCCTGTGTTAGTTCCGTTGGAAGCGAGCTACGTGCCTCCAGGGTTAAACGCTGATTCCGGGATCCCTCAGGCATCATCGACGACGGTTCATCGCCCGATGTCGAACCTGGCTCCCCGGCGCCAGTTGCTTCCAGCGGCTCATCCGCCTGCGATTCGTCGAAAACAACGTTTTGGATCGTCAACGTGTTGCCTTGTTGAGACCAGACCACTGGTCGTTCATTCCAGCTGAGACGCAAGATCTGGACCGGGGAGCTTAGGCGTAGGATCCAACCGTCTGGGGACACGGTTTTCGAGTCGACTTCCCAGCGACTGGTCAGCCGCAATCCATCGATACCCCAGTCGTACTGGGTCAGCTGGCGATCGATCCGTTTGAGCGTCGTCACTTCGCGCTGGGTGATACCGGGCCGAAGTACCAAACCCAATTCCTCAACTCCCGAGAAATCCAACTGCCACCAGGTGGAGTTGGAGCTGCGACGATCCCGATCCTGACTGGGCCATTTGGCTGGAAGCGGATCCCGCTCTTCCTCGACACGCTGCACCACCGCCTGATCGCTCTCGACCGTCCAGGAAGCGGGCAGCTTGAGGATCAGACGAGTTCGGGGCGAAGATGGTGTGCTTAGTCGAAAAGAAAGTTCCTTGCGATACGAGGGGCTTGGTTGCGACCGAAGGCTCCATCCCCACCAATAGTCACCCGATCGATCGATCCGCAACCGGCGCGTGCCTCCTGGCGTCAATGTTAGCTGTCCGATCGCATCGATTCCGTCTTCAGGAATCCAACTGGCCGCCATGGGCTGCATGGCGATCTCCCCTGGAAGCAGATACTCTCTGGGAGCCTCGTCGTTCGATTCGAAACGCCAACGAGAGCAGTCGGAGACCAGATCGTTGCCGACCAGCCGAGCGGTCATGAAGGCGTCGACTAGTCGAGGCGCATCCTCTGTCGTGGACGCGGGCCCTGCGTCTTGCTCCAAGCGTGCCAACAACTCGGAAGTGCGGATCGGCAGAAACCGGTCCAAACCCAACCTCGGGAGTTGCTCCTCCGGGACGAAAATACGCCGGAAACTTGGTGCTGCTTCCTGAGCCTGCCCTACCACCCCGACGGTTCCCACGATGGAAAATAGGAACCACATCAGGAGACGGTTCATGCAGTCCCCCAAGCAGTTCAACCTGAAACGGCTCGTCACGCGTCGACTCATGTGGACCCACCCGGCAGGGAACGGCTGAGCGGCTGGGGATGCTCCTGTGTCGAACCGTGCGAGCTTGGGCCTGTGATGACGGACCCGCTGGAAGGGACGCTGGCGGGTATCGATCCAGCGGGGGCCTCCTGGGGCCGCGACCATCGTTCGATCGATGGAGCACGTCGGCCAAAGACACTCGCACGGCGGTCTCCCATCCGCAGTAAAGCCTCCGTCATGGCGACCACTGCCCAGAGCAACAGAGCCAATGGCACTGCCATCATCGTAAGCCAAGCCCAGTCGCTGGAGACGCCCGCCAGCCCAAGCATTGCCAGAGCACCCAGCGGGATCAGTCGCCAGCGCGAGATCACCCCCAGTTGCCGCCAACACCAGGCGACAAGCAGCAGGATCGCGCCTGTCGCTCCCCAAAGAAGAGACCGCGGTACGACCGTCATCCGCAACTGATCAGCCGGTCCAAGGCTGCTGAACAGGTATCTCGCACTCTCGGTATCCGTCGCCGAAGATGTGGTCGCGGGCTTGGTTCCCTCGGCTCGCCCACTGGCCCAAAGTTCCAAGTCGCTGGAAGTCCGATTGCTCAACCGACTCCAGCCTTCCTTCGTCCACTGCCATTGGTACTCGGGACTCCATCGGCCAGGAGTCCACAGGAGTGTCTCCCTTCGCGGAAGAACGGCCTCCCACATCAAAGGCCCCATCCAAGTGGCACCCTCGATCGACCATCTTGCGCCTTGGAGATCTCTCACCCACTGCCAACTTGGTTCTTTCCAGCTCCATATCTCTAACAGATGCATGGGAGCGTCTTCGGTCGACTCAGGGAGCAGCAATTCCCAAATCTCTTCATTCGAGGGATCGTTGTTTGCCAATGGCTGGCCTGCCGCCGGTTTCCCATCGATGAAGAACTCGGTCGCAGCGGACGGCATTCGATTGTCGACTCGAACCCGAATCGTTCGTAAGGTGCTTTGCAGTTGCATGACGATGCGGTCGCGCTGCTGACCTTTTCTTGCGGTCGTTTGTTGCCAGCATCGCCAAATTCGTGGGCCATCACTCGCCAGCGACTCGACGCGACGCACTTTCATCGGAAGCTCGAAAAGACGCTGATTCCGGAGGGGGGACGAAGAGCTATCTGCTGGTGGAGCGATGGAATCCGGCGGTCCGGCCAATTCGCATTCGATTCGGTCCGATTGCTCCACCTTCAAGTCCCCTCCCAGCCACTGCAAAGTATCGGAAGGTGCAGGCCCCGGAATCTGGAAGTTCCACTCTCCCCATTGACCGCCCGAGGGCAGTTCGATCGGTTGGATGCTGCGGATCGTACAGATCGCCTGTCCAACGCCGCCATCCACCTGAAACTCCCAGAGATCCCAGCGATCGACTGGGAAGTCGGAGCTCCAAGGATCAGCGATCTTGCTTCGATCCAGCATCACTCCTTGAATCTCCTTTGCATTCCAACGTACCGCCGGGGTGGTGATGGGAAGGCCACGGGCGTCATTGGGCAAGCGAGGCGACAGGAGGGTAAAGCGATTCAGTGGGCGATTGCGAATATCCAAAGCGATTTCCTGGTCGCACTCGATCGATTGCGCCCCAACTCGCAGGACGATATTCCTCCGCGCCAACTGCTGAGCGGGCAACACCGTCCAGCGTCCCGACCAGGCTGCGGGCGTTTGCGAACCCTGGAATCGGTACCATCGAGACGATTCTTGCATCGGTTCAGGCAAGAGATCGGCCAACCCGGACGACCCTGCGAATTCCGCGCGCATCCCCTCGCTACCATGCGTTCCTAGCTCCTGCAGTTCTGCCACATGGCCCACGCTGAGCAATCCCGCGCCCTGATCAATCATCCGCTCGCCCGAGGCGGGAGCCAGGACCGAAATCTTGGGCAGTTCGATCCGCACCTCTACCCCGTCTGGGGTCCAGGGACGGTAAGCCGAGAAGCGAAGTGAGCCAGGGGCATTGGACGTGGTCGGCGAGGTAGTGCCGTTGGCGGAGGCCAACTCCTTTTCTGGGCTCAGCCAAAACTCCCCGTCTAAAGTAGCTTCCAGTCTCCGGCCATCCACTTCCACGCTTTCCAGCGTCCAGTCCTTCAACTGCACCTGCAGGTCGTTGAATCCTTCGGTCGCATTGGGGAATTCAATTAGACCTTCCAGTTGGATGCGATCCGCGGCAAATCCTAATCCGTAAAGCGGTCTAGGCCGCCAACGAGACTCAAGTTTTTCAAAGACGGTGGTGAGAGAAAATGGCTGCGAAACGAATCGAAAGCTATGAAGCGCCTTGGGGCTGCCTTCGGTAGATCGCGTCAGCTGGTACCCTGCGACAACAGGAGATGGTTCCCATGCGAATCGATGGTCTCTGGGAACTTCCACTTCCAGACGGCCCTCGTGCCGCGTGACTCCTTCAATCCATGGCACCTCCAGAATTCGGCCTCCAGCAGCGACCCATTCGGCAGGCCATTCCCACCCCAAAGTCGCCTCCATCGCCTCGCCAGTTCCTTCCGCAGATCGGGTATCCAACATCAGCGTCGTCCCTGGCGCCTCGCCTTCGACCGCCTCGCGCTTCGCCTCCGTCCATAGCAGTGGATCCATCGGGGCACCCGGTTCGGCAACCCAGCGGGCTCCCGGTGGCAACCGAACCTCCCACCGCTGCGACTGAAACCCTTCCCCTCGAGGCAGCAGCATCCTCGTCGAACAGCTCCAGGGCCGGCCTTCTCCGTTGAGTGTCACTCGGGTGATGGTCTCGACCGATCTGGCAACCAACTGTCCATCCGAGCTGCTGGGCTGCCAGGAGAGGGTGATCGGTCCCCCCGACACACGAAGGATCGCCACCGTTTCCGAAGTCGATTCCGTCGCTGGCTCCACTTCCACGGAAGGGAAGCCAGATCCTCGCACCTGAACCTCCTGGCCTGCCCCAGCAATCCGCAGCTTCAACAGAACCGGGGCGTCGGGAAGGGGGACCATCAATGATCGCTGCCGATTCGACCCAGTCACTTTGGCCACTGTAGTAAAACGAATCTCTGGGCGTTCCGAGCCCTTTTCAGGGAGCAACCAGTCGTAGCCTCCCTGAGCGGCGATCTGGAGACTGCCGTCTCCCTGAAGTGCGGTTTCGGGCGACTCGGTCCTCCAATGTTGGTTGCCCAGCCCGATCCCAAGCCGAGCGGAGCCGCCTGCGGGATCGAGCGTTTTTGCACGCAGTTGCCACTGGAACTCCGCCGTGGCATCCCGAATCACCACCTCCCCCACCATCGACTCCAGAATCGCCACGGGAGCCTGCGTTTTCTCCGTTGATTGCCGATTCTCAAGGAATCGCTCGAATTCTTCGTAAGCCGTCGTCGGCACCCAGATAGGGTTCCCCTGTTCATCAAGCAAATAGACAGAGTCGGGCCACCACGATCCCTTTTGGAAAAGATCCGGTAACTTCGCCGGAATCCGCTCCGTCCCCGGCGGATCGGGGGGCTGTCCCTGCACCCAATCAAGACCGACGACCGTAAGCAAAAGCAAAAGGTATCGCGGGGCGATTCTCAGGAGAGTCCATGCAATCAGGCACGCCGCGGGCGCAGCACGGAAAGCAGGATTCCTGCCTCCGGAGTCCCAGCCGTGCCCAACTGCCCCGCTCCCAGATGCCATTTCTCGTACTCCAAACCACCCACTTCGAACCTTTTCACCAGCCCTTTCATCTTACGCCAATATCAAACGCCGCGCCGCCGATTCTCTCGCCAGCCGCTCCCCCCAAGTGGCTCGTTGCGACTGCGTTGCCCTTTGAAGCAGTCGTAACGGTTGCAACGGACCCAAGAGATACCCATCTCCGGCAATTCGCGGGAACCTTGTCGATTTGGCTACCCATGGCATACACTAAGATGGACACGACTTTTTCCATTTCCGATCGCCTCTTCTCGTCGACCGCTTCCGATGGCGGCTTTGGAGTTGCGGATGACTTCCACCGCGCGCAGCCGAAAATCAATCGATCTTCGTCAAGAAGAAGACGAAGCTTTGTTGCTGGCCTACCAAGTGGAACAGGATCGCGAAATTTTCGGGGAATTGGTGCGACGCTACGAACGGGAAATGTTTGTCTACCTCCGGCGTTTCCTAGGAGACCCAGGGCTGGCTGAGGACACGTTCCAAGCGACCTTCCTAGCCGTTCATCTGCGTCGTGACCAGTTTGAGGCAGGACGTCGATTTCGGCCATGGCTCTATGCCATCGCCACCAACAAGGCGATCGACTGCCAGCGACAGAATAAAAAGTTTCGAATCCCCAGTCTCGATGCCCCAATCTCCGATGCCCACAGCGGCCCCGCAACGGCCGAAGGGAGCTGGTTGATCGATCGGGGCTCGGCGCCGATCGAGGTGGTCGAATCGAAAGAGATTTCTGAACGATTGGGGGAGGTGCTTAGCGAACTGCCAGCACCCATGCAGCGGCTGATCCAACTGGCTTTCTTCCAGTCGCTGAAGTATTCCGAAATCAGCGCGATCCTCGGGGTTCCGGTCGGTACGGTCAAAAGCCGAGTTCATACCGCCATGAATCTGCTCAGCGAAGCCTGGCACCGCAAGTATCCCTCCGACTCGCATCTGCTGATCCGCCCCAGGGCTCGCCAGCCCGAGTGACAGATGCTGTCAGTACGCTGCCACGCCCTCCCAATCGCCCGCATGAGACGTCTCACCCGGCTAGTTCGATAAGGTTTCCCTAATGCGTGGGTTGCAACGAGGTTCTTTCCTCCTGATGGCCATCGTCGTCCTCTCGTGCGTGCTACCAATCGCCAAACGCTGGCTTCCGTACGAAATTGGACTCTGGAAGGTCGCCGAGGCGGGGAATCACTTTCGCGACGGTAAGCTCGATCTCGCCAGCCAATCGATGGAGCAGGCGGAAAGCTGGAGCAAGGAAGTTCTGAGTTCAGCGGATTACTCCGACCTGATGATGAATCTTCTGATCGAGCAGGGGGACAGCGAGCGAGCACTGGGATTGCTGAATATCTTGAAGCAGCAAGGGAACCCGTCGGTGGCCGCTCAGGCCGGCCTGCGCGCCAGTCGTTACTTCGCTTCCGGACAGGATTACCTGCGAGCCCTGAAGGCTCTACAGGTTTCTGCTCCGCCCGATGCCAGATCGTCTCCCACTTTCCTCAACCAGATCGCCTACATGAAGGCGATGGCAGGGGTCGATCTGGAAACCGCCTTGATGGAAATCGACACGGCTTTGCAGTTCCTACCCGATGCATCGTTGCTGGACACAAAAGCCTGGGTCCTGTTTCAATCGCAGAAATACGAAGATGCAGCCCGCGTCGCCGATAAGGCTGTGGAAGAGTTCGACAAAGCTGCGAAAGAAAACGGTGTCTATGTGGGGGAAGGAGACGATCTAGTCGCCAAGTTGATGGAGCAGCCTCCGACCACGGAAGTCCCCTCCGCACTACGGCAGCATCGGGACCGAATGAAAGCGGTCCTGGCCGAATCCCAACCGCGAAGACGTTATGAAATGGTCGAGCAGTCAGCAGTCCAGACCGCAGCGGTTCTGAGATACCATCGCGCGAACATCTACGATGCACTTCGGCAGACCGACCGTGCCAAAAAAGACTGGGATTGGCTGGAGTGCCATCACTTCCAAGATGAATCTTTGCTGCGCTGATGCGAAATGCGAGAGCGTTTCCTGTCCTCCGCTTTCGATCACTCTGGCGCACTGAAAACGATCACACCTTTCGATGGTTGCCCACTGCAGAGCGATCCACGACGATCGCCAACGAAGTAGGGCAGGCTGGAATGTTTGTCGGTGGCGAAAGCCCCACTCCATCCACTAGGAATCGCCCAAGAATGGTCACAGCACGTCGATCGCCGTAACGACAGTGATCTGCCCAATCTTCGCGGAAGGACGCAAACACTCCGCTATACGTCACTGGCTCCAGAGAACAAAAGCGGCTCTACCAATTCCGTCAGAACTACCCGCATGATCGAAGGCTTAAGCCTTCCGGTAGACTCGCAAGACTTACAACCGACAAACTTCCGCTGTAACGCTAGGACAGGTGCTCAATAGCCACACCGATCTGTGTCAGTAGTTGGCTCTCATTCCACAGTCCGACAGAATTGTCAGGTGGACTGAGGAAAATGTCTCAGCGGTTGGTCCGGGGCCGCGGGGGAACGACCGACTTGGGCAAAGGCAGCGGGGTACCGCGGTAGTGCATCCGCCGAACCGTGTTGCCGTAGAAGTGCAGCGGACGATAATCCCTATCCAGGATCGGCGTGCCTTGAATCTTCTCCCTCTGATCTCCAAAGGTCACCACGCGCCAGTCCCAACCCGGCTCACGGGCTTCCCCTACCATCGCGGTGATGCACACCAACAAGCCAGCGAACAAGAAGCTTCGAACCATCGCCCTTTCCCTCACCAAAAAACACCTAACGCCTGGAACCTCTCAAGGGGATACCCGGCAGCGTTGCCGCATGCCCACCATCGGTATCTCTCCAAAAAAAGTTTAGCTCCAACGTGAAATCCATGAAGGGGAAGCGATCCAATTTTCCTGATCGGATTTGGTGCGGAGATCGGCACACTCCGCACCATCGTCAGAAACTGACCCCCGATGCAGCTAACTAGGGTGTTCCAAAGCAATAAAGCGCTGCCGAAGAACGAACCAGCAGGGCCTGGTCCATCGCTGCCGGCGTCGCCCAGAAGAATTCCCCCTCCGCAGCGATTTCCGACTCCTGTGGATCGACGTACTCCCCGCCCGACCGAAGGGTGACCACGGTGCCTCGTTCGTTGACCACCAGAATCTGGTCGCCGATCACCAGCGGGCATCCAGCCGCCAAGGTGCCTCCAGGCATCCGCTTGCGGAATTTCTCCTCTCCCGTCTTTGCGTCGTAGCAGGTGATTGTATTTCCAAAGTAATAGAGGAGTCCTTGGACGAGGACCGGCGATGGCATACCCGCTCCACTTTTGGTCTTAGCCCAAAGAACCGAGTCACTCGATTTGGCTCCCTTGGGCAGAGTCAGATCTCCTTTCTGGCCCGCACGAACGGCGCAGATCGGCGCACTGCTACCTGGGCTGCTGGTACCGATGTAGACACCTCCCTCATCGGCCACCAGGGAGCAGGAAAACGACGTATCGAGTCCACCTAGTCGCCATTGCTC
>Ga0315902_10000654_pt1 | contig 58269 bp, 60 predicted proteins | sample LakEriMetagenome_9_FD_203523 | JGI IMG/M metagenome (GOLD analysis project Ga0315902, IMG submission 203523) | Freshwater fungal communities from buoy surface, Lake Erie, Ohio, United States - Buoy 12 MA117 | ecosystem: Environmental > Aquatic > Freshwater > Lake > Lake biofilm | place: USA... | reverse complement strand
TACCGCCAGTATTAGCGTGGTTTTGCCACACCGTATTAGTGCCGGTTGTTGAAGTGTAATTTGCTCTTGCTGTGGGAGCGGCGACATTGAATGTGTAAGTTAGGGTGTTTGTTCCCAAACCAAAATTTGTCCCATCAAACACCAGCGCCGTCCCACTCGTCGCCACCTTGCTGCCGTTCAAATACAACACGCCGTTGGCGGTGCCGCCGGACAAAGCGAGAGTGGTGCTGATGGTGGCAGAGGACGAAGTGAGCGTCGTGATGTTGGCCGAGGCGATATTTAGGTTAGACAGCGTGACGCTAGTCAGCGCAAGGTTCGTGACCGTAGCCGAAGTGAAAGTCGCCGTGGTGCCGGAGAGCGTAGCGATATTGGCCGAAGTGCCCGTAAGCGTAGTGATAGTTGCAGAAGTAGACTGCAACTGAGTGATGTTGGCCGAACCGCTGGAAATGGTCGTAATCCCAGCCGAAGTGCCCGTGAGGGTCGTAATGGTCGCGCTGGTTGCCGTCAGGTTCGTAACGGTGAAACTGTTGGTTCCGAAGTCAGCGATGTAGTTAATACCGTTGACGATATCCGTGCCGTTACTAACCAGCACCACCTTCTTACCCTGCGGCACCGAGACCCCAGTCTGGCCCGAGACCTTCACAGTCACTGCACCAGTGCTGTTGTTGAAGATGAAATAGAGTTTCTTGTTGGATGGGACGATCAGGTTGGTGTTGGTACCACCCGTGCCGGTCAACTCAATGTACATATTGCGGGCTACGCCCGTGGCACCGTTCGGGATCGTGATCGTCGTGTCCGTACCCGTGGCAACTGCCTGAGTGACATACCCAGAGATCGCCTGTTCGATCAGGGTTCCGAGGTTAGTGTTGGTGGTATTGCCCCAGACACCGGCCTGATCACCAGTACCGATCAATTCAAGGGCAAGATTTGTGCTGTATGTACTCGGCATTTTCAGTTACCTCACGCAGCGATTTGAGTCCAATTCGGACTTTGCGCCGCATTAATTTCATTCCAACCCGCTGTCTGAGATACCCCGACCCCAGTCCAGTTCGCGTTCTGCGATGTTCCAATATCATTCCAGTTCGCTGTCTGAGATACCCCAACCCCAGTCCAGTTCGCGTCTTGGTTGGTATTAATAATTCCCCAAACGTTAACCGCACCAACAACGCCCGTTCCAAATACCCCAGAGACTACAACATTTGCCCCTGCGGATGTAGTGACCGATCCAAGTTCTGTAGTAGCCGAAACGCCAGTGACCGGGATAACAATACTGAGGAGAACCGTGGCATTACCGAGCGCCGTAGTGCCTTGCACGCCCGTGACCGACAACACTTGGTCGGTGACAACGAATACGTTACCAACCTGACCTGCTGCCTGAACGCCGGACACCGCAGCCACGGCTGCTGCCGCAACAATGACGTTCCCAACCGCACCTGTAATTTCCTCACCTGTAACCGAAGCATTAGCGTTTGCCGCAACAGTTACCGTTCCAACCGCCCCAGTCCCTACAACCCCCGTAACCGCTGCTACCGCCGCTGCGGCAATAACAACAGTACCGATCTCACCAACGCCCTCTACACCATCCTCAATAACAACCGCGTTGGCTTCAACTTCTACATCGCCAACTTGACCCGTGGCCTGAACGCCCGTGACCAGAACGTTGGCTACGCCGACAACAAAGACATCCCCAACCTGCCCCGAGGCTTCAACCCCAGTAACAAGCACCACGGCTTCGGCAACAACGGTAACATCGCCAATCTGGCCTGTGGCCTCAACCCCAGTCAGGAAGACAACTGCAGACGCGGCAATATCTACCGATCCGACCTCACCGGTCGCGGTAACATCAGAATGCCCTTCGCCCCAACCTTGTTCGCCCCAGCCTACGCCAGAAGCGTTCCAACCGTCGAAGGCGACAATTACGCCTGCCACGGCCCTGCCTAACTAATTAGGCGATGCGAAGAATCGCAGTGGTGGACGTTGCAGCCGGGAACTGAATGGTAAAATTACCCGCCGTCGAGGTCTTATCCCCGCCGAACGCCAGCACCGCAACCGCTTTATTCCCCTGCGTTTCGTTGTAGATCAGCGCACCATTGGCCGTCAGCGTGGCACTCGGGAAGGTCAGATCATCAAAGTCCAACCACGCCGTCGTGCTCGTGAATGTCGGGGCCTGCGAAATGGTCAGCGTCAGCCCACCCTGCGGGTAGTTCGTGCCGGAACTGGACACCTCATCCGATAGCGTCGTCGTATATGCCGTCGTTGCAGCACTCAACGTAGCCGAAGAAGTGAACAATGCCAGCCTGAACTTATCCGCAGTGCCCGTGGCGCGAACCGGCGCAGTACCAAAGTTGTGGACACCTTCAAGGATCTGCACCTTGAACGAAGTCGCCATGGCCTGAGAAATCGCCATTTTAATCTCCTAAACGCTTTGCAGCGTCGTTAAACCCATTTTCAATAAGAAGACGCCGCACATTCATCCGTTCGGACTCTTGCGCTTCGTGCAGATACTTCGTCAGTACCCGATTTAGTTCTTCCTTCGTTTGTACACGAAGGATACGGGCTGTCGCCCGTTCAGCAATCTCTTCGGGAGTATAGCCCCGGTTGCTTGTGGTCTGGACAAAAACTTGCCCAAGTGCGGTATCCCCACTCATCATGTGACTTGCACCCGAACCTGACCCGAACGGTACGCATCCTGACGATCCAAGCCATCGCCAAGGCGCTTCAACTGACCCAAGGCTTCCATGTACTTCTGGTCGTAATACTGCATCATGTCCTGCTCGCCCTTGAGGTACACATACGCCTCTCGAAGCGCGCCATAGAGCAGCACGGTCTCGAAGTTATCCCCAAGCCACGAGGTTGAGTTCGTGACAATGGAAACCGGGTAGTAATAGTAGTGCAGTTCCGCCGAGTAGTTTACGTCCGGCGTCGGCCCCAGAATCATGCTGGCGTTGTTCCAAATAGCGTAGTACTTGGGCTTGCCGTATGAGTTGGGCGGCGGGTAGGAGGCCCGGATAAAGTTCACGTCCTTATTCAGCAGGTACTCGTATTCGCCCGTCGTCGGGTCAATTACCGCCAAAGAGAACGTGGAGAGCCAGTCAGAAGGGAGTTGAAAGTACTGAAAGTTCTGCGTCATCGTGCCGGTGACGTTCTTCCGAATTGCCGGAATCTGCACCGAGTTGTAGATCCGCTCTTCCGCAAGTTGGACAAAAGTCGGGATATTCGCCACGAAGGAAGTCTCCGTGGACTGACAATAATCCTGAATCAACTGCGAAAGTTGCGAATAGTTCACGACCAGCCAGCCCGCACCTTGCCGTTGTACTGCAGGTTAATCTGCGAAACGAACTTCGTCCCCTTGGTGGCCGCGCCCGCACCCTTCATCTTCATGTGGGTGACGCCCTTATTGACATCCTTCTCAGGATAGCCGTTCTGCCCCGTGGACTCGGTGTTCTTGTGGATCTTGCCCATGTCTTTCATGGCAATTACCTCGGGCCAGAAGAGCCGCGCATCGGGCTGCGCTGGTTCATCACCTTCGCCATACCACGACCGTACTTCTTCATTTCGCTGTTGGTCTTACCACCAGCCCGCATGCCTTTCTTGCCGTGCATATCACGCTCGTGCTTACCCACTTCTTCCTTAGCAATCTTACGCATACCGTTCTTCATCTCAATCTCCTAGGTCGTTACGACCGTTACCGTTCCGACTTCACCCGCCGGAGCCAATGTGTTCGGTGTCAATTCTGCATCAAACGAACTCGATCCACCAACGGGGTTCCATCCCCAATAAATCTGCCGACTACCTGTCGCGCCGTCATTACCTACTTCAAAATAACTCAGATCGGGGCGCGGGTTACGCAAGGCTTGCGGGTCGTCAACTGGATACAGGCCGAGAGAAAGTTGGGGCTGATCGGCTTCCCAACACTCCGGGCACACCAAGATATTCACGTTCTTGGTCTTGATCACCAGCGACTTCAACTGCCGCAACTTGTAGCGAAACCCACACCGGTCGCACTCCGCAATCGCGTGCTTGCCACTTGCAAACCTGTTTGGCATCAGTAGCCACCCAAGAAACTCTCGCGGGGTACAAACCGCACTGCCGCCTTCTCACGATCTTCCCCAGCCGCCAGATCCCAAGCCTCGTCATACTGGGCTTTAAGAAGTTCAGTTCGTTCCGCCGCCCCCGGAATTTTTAGCGAAAGCATGTAGGCAAGCCCTGCTACCAAACAAGGCAAGAAACGGAACGGAATGTCCTGACCGTTAGACCCCACGCCCGGATCAAACATCCGACGGAGCCTCGTGTAGACCAGCGTCCAAGTCGTCGTGTTGTCAGGCAACGGCCATACCGTGTACTGCGGATAGACCACTACGTTGTTCGCGCCCGTTGCACCCGTACGACGATTGATCCAGATCTGGATTGGACGCCCCGTCGCATTCTTGTTAGGAATGGAGAGATACGTGCTGGATGAGATACGGGTGATGTTGATGTCTTGCTGGTTTGTGCCAGAGCCCGTACGGATCACGTGGTCAAGCAAGTCCACCGTATCTACAGGCAAGTCATAAGTTCCAACGTTATAGGACAGCACCTGCTGCCCCGTCTCAAGCGTCCAAAGGTTGATACCCCGGTTCGCCCAATCCATCAGCAAAAGGGCAAGACTACGCTTAGACGTACGGAAATCATAACCCGTACGCAGTTCAGACCCGCACCGCTCATACGCCTCTTCAATGATCGTATTGAGGTCGAGATTGAACTCAGTTGTGGCTGTAGTCTTGTCTACCATCTACTTCTCAACTTTGGCTTTTGACTTCGCCCGCTTAGCGGTAGCCGCGCGTTTTAGCAGCAACGCCTTTGGGTTGCCGTACGAACTGCTTGCCTTGCGCTTTACCTTTTCGCTTGGCGGCAGTGGTTCGGGCATACTCGGCGGGGGAGAGAGCCTTGATCGCAGCCTCTGGAAGATATCTTTCACCCGTGTCAGAAGATCGTTTACCACTTTTGGTTCTCCATTTCTGCTGCGTCCAAGCCTTCAAAGATTGTTGGGGGGCTTTCATGATTAGCCAAACCCATAGAACATCGGACTGTAGCCGCCAAATTGCCCATATCGGGCCATCATCGGATTAAAACCACCAAAGCCCATATTTCGTTGAACAACGGCACCCTCTAAACCTTGATCCGCACTGGCTTCTACATTTGAACTTTCAGTTTGTGGTTGTTGAGTAGGCTGTGGCATAGGTTGAGGTTCAAGTCGCGGCGGTCTTGCTTGATAATTTTCAAATCCGCCATACCCGCCATACCCGCCATCAAACCCGCCAAACTGACCGTAGCCACCCATGCCGCCGTAACCACCAAATGCACCGAGGCCCATCGACATCATGGGGTTAAACCCGCCCATGCCACCGTAGCCGCCGAAGCCACCCATCATGGGATTAAACCCGCCAAAGCCCCCACCGAAGCCGCCCATCATGGGGTTAAATCCAAAGCCCCCCATGCCACCGCCGTAGCCACCAAACCCGCCAAGGCCAGCATCCATACCGCCATAACCACTGACGTTGAACGGCATCCCGCCCATACCGCCGTAGCCACCCTGCATGGGGCCAAACCCGCCTAGCCCTCCACCAAACAGGCCGCCCATGCCTTGACCACCGCCGCCTCCGCCGCCACCCATCCGTTGATTAAGAATGGACGAGTAGCCGCCTTGCTGTCGTGCAGGGCCAGAAGTAGTGGGCGTTCCCGTTCCCGTGGTCGGGGCTGGGCCTTGAGTAAAAGTCTGCGGAGTAAAATCTCGTGAGAAAGAACTCATGACTTATATCCCCCACCCTTCGCTTTGTACTGCTTGGCGAGCAATTGCGCCTTTCTCGCGCTCCACTGCCCAGCCTTCGTACCTTGCACCGCCCGAGACTTGATGGATTCAAACAGGCTCTTACGCATACCGGGTTTGGTGTAGTTACCCGCTGCGTTGACCTTGCTCTTCACCTTGCCACCCTCGGCATGGCGGATCGGCTTCCCAGTGCCCTCAACGGGCTTATCGTCCCCGCGCCGCTTAGCACGAGGAACTTTTCTAGGAGCAATCACACCCATGCCTCGGGAGGGCATCATTAGCACATCTTCCCGCGAGTCTTACCCTTCTTGGCAATACCGTCAGCCCGACGAGAGGCCGAACCTACTGAACCGCCTCCGGCATAACGATGCTTTTTAGGAGCCATGTGGCCCTTCACTTTTCCACCTTTACGCATATTGGGGTAAAACTCCTCATGAAAACGTTGCGGGGTTTGGACAGGAAGATCCTGTGGGCTATTACGATATTGGTCGTACACATCCTTTGCGGCTACCGCAGCATTAACAAGTTGCCCCGGTATGTTAGTCATACCAGTGAGCCGCGCAGCGCCCGCACCTAAACGGGCAGCGGAACTACCCAATTTTGACAGCATTGAAGGAGAAGGCTTAGGCGCTGGAGCAGGAGACCCGCCCCCACGCATCTTCTTGATTGCCCCACCTTTAGCCTTTTTAACAGGAGGTCTTGGTTTCGGCTTGGGCGCACCAGCACCGAACTCTCTGCCCGGCGGGATTACCGACCTATCCGGCAAGTTGCCACGCGGAGGAAGATCATCCGAAGGTGACGGCGGCGGAGGAGCCGGTCTTTTGGGACTGCTGGCCATTAGCATTTACCGCCGTAAGCCATCTTGACCATCCGACCCTTCGTCTTGCCCTTGGACGCAATGCCATCGGCACCTTTGCGGTACACCGAACCACCGCTGGAATAAGCCATACCGCCACCAGCCATCTTCACAACACGGCCCTTGGTCTTACCCTTGTGGGCAACGCCATCAGCCTGACGACGGAACCCGCCTTTGGATTTAATTTGACCGCCATGGGCTTTACCTTGCGGTACGGGCTGCCCCTGTTCGTCCGTAACAGTAACGGAGGGCTTCTTACGCCCAGCAAGTGCACTAAAACGCTCAACTATTTGCGGGCCGTATGCAGTACCCAACGCACCAAGCGCCGCACCGCCAGCCCCACCCAACTTGATGCCTTTTGAAAGCGCCTTTTGCCCGGCTTCTTTAATAGCCTGCGGGGCCCGTTCCCCTTTTTCGATAAGTTTATTCACCATTTCTTCATAACGGTGCGGGCTCATCCCCACGTCTTTACCAAACGACTGCAGTCTTTGAATCTCTATGGGAGTCTGGTATGAGCCTTTGTAGCCCCCGTTAATACCGGGAACAATTTTAGCGTTAGGGTTAGCAACGTTTGGATTCGGAACAAGCCGCCCATTGGAAAACTTTTTAACCTTGCCTTTTCCGCCGCCACGCATCTCTTCTTCCTCGTGGCGGATCATGGACTTCGGAGCCCCCTTCTTTTTCATGAAGGCGACTTCTTTACGCATCATTGCTTTCGACTCTTTCATAGATCCTCCAGAACCAAATTTGCGGCCTTTATCAGCCTTCATAAAATCACGACCCACAGATTGAGAAATACCCAAACGCTTGGCTGCTTTGGGGTCGTTAGCAACCAAGGCCATCAGACGATGTTGTTTACCGGACTTACTTGGCATCTTTATTGCGCTTGATAATTTCGTGAAACGGTTTGCCCGTCACCATCTCTGCAATACGCATTGAGGTCCAAATCGCGCCAATCAGGCCGAAGATTGGGGTAAACACTTGAAGGAAAGACCCTATGGTTGCAATGACCGACACTATGTCTAGTGTGTTTTTTAAAGTTTCGTTGTGCTCGCTCATTTCAGCAGTTCCATGCACGAAGCGATTTGTTGATCCGCGAGTTGGGGTCGTTGGCGGTCTTGGCGCTCGTAAGTTTGCGCTTCATACCCGACATCCGGGCACAGAATGACTTCTTACGAGCCCCACCCTCGGGTTGAGGACGCTTCAGACCCGGCTTACCCGGATTGGCACGGTTGTAGGAAGCCCTGCCTTTGGCGTTCAATCCGCCAGCAGGATTCTTACCCTCCTTGCGTTGCCACGCAGGAGTTTTAGCCATAAATCACCATGGTCGAGATTACGGCTGACGGCACGATGTAGATGCTCTCTTGGAAGAGAAGCCCTTCGCCCGGTAGCAACACGTAATCTGGGGCAGTAGAACTTGCCTTGGTGTTCACCACAATCTTGGTAGGGCCGCTTGCACCGCCATCAAGAAACGTAACCGTACCAGCGCCCGAGTCAGGAACGATGTAAATTGCCTTAACGCGGTTACGCCCAATAACAAGGCTGTTTTGGTCCAATAAATTGCCAGCCGCCGTAGCGACCTTACTGGCTAAGACATCTGTTTGCATACCCATCCCGAATCTCCTGTAATGGAAGAAGGGGGCTTAACGCCCCCCACGAACTCTTACAGAGTCAGGGTCGTGTACAGCGGGATGTACTTGGTCGTCGCGCCGATCTTGACCGGGAGATAACCCTTCTGGTCAGTACCGACAACACCCGAAGCGACACTGCCCGTCGTCAGGATGCTGCTGCCGATAACGAGGGTCGCCGTAGCGATAACCGTGGTGCCTTCGACGCTGCCCTCGAAGCCGTTGTCAGACTTAACCGGGCCGGAAAAAGTTGTACGTGCCATTGTAAATACCTCACATGCGAGTCAAGCACACCAGTCTGCATGTCGTCAGTCGGGGCTGTCTGGTATGCGGATTTTTCCCGATGACTCTGTATACGCTGCTGGGTTTGGGGTGTCAACAATCTTCGCTGCAATCAATGCGCGATCCTGCTCCGTCACTTGGCCATAGTCGGAATACTGAAACGTATACCCCGTTAAACGCCCCTTGCTGATAGGTTTTCCAGACTTTAAAGCCCTCTGAAGCGTTGGCATTTTGAGGCCGTAATACAGCAGCACTTGGGTTAACGATGGGAACATGATCCCGTCCGGCATAACGAATACTTTGCGGCTCATTTTCTCCCGCACTTCCGTACTGAGTTTTTTGCCTTTCATGTGGCTGTACCGCCCTGCCGCTGCGGCAGCGCGAATCTTCGCCATGCCCTCCTCTGTAATCTTCCTAGGAGCCTTCTTTACCCCACGTTGGGCATCGCCAATCTTCTTGCGTACTTCTTCCGAGAGAGTCTGCCCATACCGATAGTGCTTCTCCCCCGAGGCAATCTTGCCCTGTATTGCAGCCCTGATCTTGGCTCTAGCCTCGTCTGAATGCTTCTTGCCCGCACGGGGGTGGTTGTTGGGGTTAGCGGCGTAAAACTCCCGCAAAGACTGAGAGATGGCTTGGCGTTCGGCGTCGTTTCTAGGACGACCAAAATTAGGGTGTTTCTCTTTGGCAACTCCCCGCCACGGCGCACCAGAACGTAGTCCTACGTTGTAGCATTCGGGTTTACCCACGTATTTGGTCAGCCATTCATCTTCAACGGCCTGAAGATCCTGCCCGACAACAACTTCTACAACTTCAAACTTGAAGCAGTCTTCCCCGTACTTGTTCCAAGCAGCCTGCAAATGCGCGCAGTGGTGTTTGCCGGTACGTAATTTTTTACGATGGGTGCGAAACCGTTCTTGAGTATTGACGGTACTACCGACGTAAAACTTTCCGTTGGTTACGTTTCGTATCCGATATATGACTGGCTGTTTCATATGTATCTCCGCTACAAATAGAACGAAGACCGTAAACTACACGCTGTGGGCGGTTTCGTCAAGACAAAAAGAAAGGGGCCTTTCGGCCCCCTTCCCAATCAACGTAAAGTGTTGATTTTACAGCGCTTTTATCAGGACGAACCCGGCGAACCGAACATGCCCAGAGGATCAGACCACCCGAACGAGTAACGCTCACGGCTCTTATACCTGACGTTACCAGTATCGAAATCTCCGTCCATTGAGTTCTGGAGCGGAGTACGGACAAAGTGCTTCATGCCGTTCGGAACGTCGGTCGTAAGGAACCAAGCGTTCGTGTCCGTCAAGAAGTGGTTGACCGTATAGCCTTCCGGAATCGACCCCATCGCCTTGAGAGCGTTGATGTCGTTGTCCGCCGTCGCCACACGCAGTTCCGTATCGAGGAGTCGCTTCGCAGTGAACATCAATGCCGGGGGCACGATGAGTTTGCGAGGCTTCGCCGCGATGAGGAGTCCACGCTCGTCGGTCCAACCAGCGATCTGAATAACCGCAGCCTCAAGCGAAGTTTCGTTGAGGTCCGAGGCCGTCAGACGGTTGCTGTTGGAGCCGCCCGAGACAAGCGGGTGATCCGCCGCGAACAGGGCCTTGCCGTCACCACCAACGTAGTTGGACGAGAAGCCGTTGTTCAGGACAGAAGCCGCCTTGACCTGCTTCGTGTACGCCATGGCGCGAGCAAGAGCCTTCGTATAACGCTTGCTGAGCGAGTCGTACAGGTTGTCTTCAACCGCTTCTTCCGTGATGGAGAAGCCGAGAGCGATGGTCTCGTGGCTGTAACGAGCAGTCCACGCTTCCTGTGCGTTGTCATACGCAATCGCAGCACCTTCGGCCTTTACCGGAGCGGCGCTGAAACCAGAAAGTTTGGTCTCTTCTTCAAAGGAACGCTCGGAGGTCTCAGTCTCGTAGATCTCCTTGTGCTCCTCACCATATTGCTTGTACTCAAGGCCGAACAGGGCGTTCAAACCCGGCAGGAGTTCCTTAAGTAATTGTGCACGTGAAATAGCCATTTCTTAGAACTCCCCTATTAAATGCCGAGCGGGTTGTAATAAGCGTGGCCACCTTCAACCACACCCGAAACACCCGTGGTATACGGGGCATTGAACTTAACAATGACTTCGGGGTAGTAGGTGGTACCGCCTGAAACAAACGCCGTGTCTTCAACAACGTCAACGATACGCATCGGCAGAGACCGGGTGGTCGCAACCGACGACAGCAGGAGGCCCCGCTGCGAGTCGTTCGTAACAGTGCTGAGTGCCTCATCAACGAGGGCGACGTTCGCACCAATATCCTCGTACGTGAACCCACTCGTCGTGGAGACGTTCAAAGACGCCGAAACGCCCACAGCCTTGAACAGGGTGTCCGGATCATCAGCCACGTACGCCGTAACGAACGTGCCGGACTTCACCGAAGTGCCCGAAATCCAAGCCTGCGAGTAGGTCGGCTGACCCGTCACGCTGGAGACAAACGAGCAGCCCAAGAACACACCGGCAAAACCGGCGGTCGGAGCAGTCGTCGTCGAGGTGGAAACAGAGATGGTGCCGCTTGAGGTCAACTGAACCGGATCGCCGTAGCCAATGCTCGAAGCACTGGACGCAATACGACGCTGGCGCGTGGCCCCGGCAAACACCTGCCCGCCGATCAGATTGACCGGCTTCAAGCCATACGGCTTGTCAACAGTAGGATATGCCATTAGTTACTCCAAAAGAAAGTTATTTACCCTTGCCAAACGAGACCGTAGTCTTTCTCTCGTTAAAGAGCGGCATACGCTCGTCGTTTAGCCTCATAAAACTGTTGTCCACAGACTGAATCTGAGCCTGAGCCTGCTTGGCGTAATAATCATCACGCTGCTTCATCAGTTCAGTTGGAGCCTTGCAGAGCAACAGCCCGCCGATTTCGATGTTCCCTTTGAATCGGGAGTTCGGGTCGGCTTGTAGCATCAGTTTGGGCTGGTCTTCGGCCTTCACAGGCTCCCAACCTTCCCGAAATTTTGCAGACGTATTAGAGGGATCGGGTTGACCCATAATACTGGTCCGGATCCAGCGAAATACCCAACCATCCTGCGGCTCCGGTTCAGGGAGCGTTTGGGGCGGGGTCCACGCCATTTTGCGTTGTGCGGATTCTCGATTTTCGAGTTCGCGTGCAAGTCTATTCTCAGCCATTTTAGTTAGCCTCCAGTTTGAAAAGTTCTCGTGCGTACTGCTCGTTGCTCAGTCCCAGTTTCTTGGCGATAGCAACTTGAGTCGGTGTCAGGCGGACCTGACGCGGCGCGGTTCCCCGCGTTACCGGAGCCACTACATTGGCTGGTTTAGTGCGAGCAGGCTTTTCGTCCTGTCTCGTTTGAGTCGGCCTCTCCTCGGCTACATCTTCGTTGAAGTAGTCAGGGAAACGCTTCTTCATAGTCGCGTTAACTCGGTCGTAGTAATCGTCGCTTCGCGGATCTACCCCAGACCGGACCAATTTTTCATGCAGTCCCAAGGCGAGGGCGGTCATTTCCTCGTCGGTGCCAAACCACGAATTTTTCTCGCGCCATGCTTCTGCTTTTGGATCCGCAGGCGGAGATGCCGGGGGCACTGGGTACTGTTGAGTCGGTTGTACTACCAATTCCTCTGGTTGTAAAGAGGGTTGGAAATTCTCAAGTTGTTTTATACGGAACTTGGCTTCGGTTAATGCTTCTTGCGCTTCGGCAATTTTCTCCGCATCTCCCGCTTCATAAGCCTGCTTTAGCCGCTCCTTCGACGTAATCAGGTCGTTGCTTGCGGCTTTACTGACTTCCTGAAAATAAACTCGCTCTCCGTTGCCCAATCGTCGCTTTAACTGCTGAATCTCATTCTCACGGGCACGAATCTCATTTTCACGGATTACCGCAAAGCGGATGGCTTCTTCCTTTTCGCGCTGGGCGCGTTCCTTCTCACGACGCTCGTCGTGCCAGACTTTCTTCATCTGGGAGAGGCGCTTTTTAACCTTGTCGGAATACTCCTCAAGGTCGTCCTTCTCCAACTCCTCTACCATGTCTTTAGGAAGAGGCTTACGGCCCCTGTCCTCGGGAGGAGTGTCGTCTATTACCTCAACTTTTAGGTCTTCCTCCACAGCGGAAGGCTTTTCCTTTTCAACTTCGTCAGGAAATTTAAACTCTTCTTGCTCAGCCATGATTTACTCCTTTATGCGCGGCGAATGCCACGGGGGTCTTGCACGACAGCCTCAACGGTGTCGTCGTTAATGATGCGGAACTCCCTGCCGTGGATGACCACGCGGGTGCCTGAATACGGACGGGTCAAGACAAAATCACCTTCCTTGCACCAAGGGCCAGTCGGAAAGCGTTCTTTGTCGGCATAACACTGATCACCCATCTTGACGACGAACAAAACCACGGTGGTCTGCTCCTCGACTCGTTTGGTGTCATCTGCTTTGACGATACCGCCCTCAAACTCTTCTTCTACGTGCGGGACTGCACATAGCATCCGGTAGCCTTTCGGTTCCGGTAGGAGTTTGGCTTTAGCGGCCTCCTCCTGCGTCTTCTCAACGTTGATATTACTCATCATCGCGCTCCAAGCGTTTTGCAAGGTCTTTGATGTGGTTCCGTGCGAGGTCAAGACCCTGTAACGCCCCGCAAAGACGTTTGTATTCACCCTCATCCAATTTGCCTTGAATCAAGGTATCAACAATCAACATGCGCTCTTCCTGCAACCTCGTGTCAAGGTACTCCAGAGCGTTGGCATAACTCATTTATTACTCCTTTCTGGGGGGTTGCGAACGCTGCTGCGCAGTCATTCGTTGGAGATCGGCAGACTCTTTGGCCTTGCCCATCTCAATACCAAGGCGGACTCCCTCCATCTGTTGTTTGGCAGATAGCGCAGCCTTGTCTTTCTGGATGTCCACACCGAGACGCGCTGCCTCAAGTTGTTGACGCCCAGAGATTTCTGCTTTGCGAAGTTCCAACTCGTCGGCTTTGGCAGCGGCATCCATGATGTCTTTCTGCTGTTTGCGTTGGATCTCGGCCTGCTGGATCTGTGCTTCGATCTGCATCTGCTGCGCTTTGGTCTGCGCTTGAAGTTGCTTGATCTGCAGGTCCATCTGTTGCATCTGGATAAGCGGGTCTTGCTGTTGCTGCTGAGCCTGTTGCATCTGCATCTCGGCCTGATCTTTCTGCAAGACTCGTGCGGCTGCAGCGGCAGCCAACTGCGACAACTGCGCCTCGAACTCCGGCGGCAAGTCGTACTCTTCCATGTCGTTCTGCGGCAGGGGCGGCAAGGCTGCGCCAAGTTGCTTCTCGATCTCGCGGCGATACTGGAAGGCCACGTGCTCCATGATGTGCGCTTGAAGTGATGCAGTAATCTGCTGCGCCATCGGGTTTTGCCCAATCTGCTGCGCAATCTTGGGGTCTTGCCCAAGGGCCATGTGCACCGCGATGTGTGCCTCGTGATCCTGATACATGAAGGCTTTAAGCGGCTTACCCGTCATGGCGTCCATGTTTTCCGTCACGGGGTCACGCGGCTTGGCGTCATCTGCAAGGGGCACGATCTTGTCAGCATTCTTCACGCCGAGCGTTTCAATCATCTGCCGATGGAGATAGGGGAGATCGTAAAGTTGCGGAGCGGTTTGCGAGAGTTGGAGCACCGCTTGGTATTGCACAACCTTCTGCGACATCGTGGCGGCATTGGGATCGGCCACGGGAATAACATCAACGTCATCGTAATCCGACTTCTTGGCCTTACGATCTCCCACTTCTGGTTCGTACGAATACTCTTCGGGAGTATTGTCTCGAATAATTCCTGCAAGCAGTTTGAATTCCTGCTTCATCGCGTAGTACACGCGAGCCTGCACGGCGGTCATGACTTTGAGGACACGCTCCAATACCGCAAGCGTGGTGCCCACCGGGGCCTGTGCCGACATATCGCTGATCTTGAGATCGGATACGGCAGCAAAGCGGCGTCCTTCCTCGACCACCTTGTCCATGAGCATGGCAAGGGTCTGGCTCGGTTCTTTGTACGGCAGCGGCAGGATGTTGTCCCGCACTGCGCCAGAGGGTACGTCTACGTCTCGCCACTCGCCGGGGGCGATAGGGGTGTCATCTCCCTTGATACGGAGACCGCGTGATTTGAGACCACCCGGAAGATTGCTAAGAGTTCCTGCGTCGATAAGTTGGCGAAGGAGGGAGGTTGCCGCTTTAGAGTGGCCGCCGATAAGGTGGATAAGTCCGAAATAATAGAAGCCAAAGCCGGGGATATACCCGTAATGCACAAAGTGCTGTCGCTTCTGCTTGAGTTTGTCATCTTCTTTCCAATTCCGCCGTATGGCTAGAATCGTTCCCGTCCCCTTCTCAATCGTCACTACGTACGGTAGTGCAATGCCCGTCTCATTATTGTCTTTATCAACGTCCGGATATCCCGGCAGATCAATGTTGACGTGCATCTCAAGCAACTGGAACCGATCGTCCATGCTGGCTGAGAAGCCTTGATCCTCTGCTTTTTGCTTCTCTACCTCGTCCATGACCCGCATGGGTTCGCCTAGGTCCACATCGCGGTAGAAGCCTGCGTACTGCAGTTTGATCAGTTCGTTCTTCGTCTTCCGCATCCGGTGCGTTACGCGGTCTGCGGTCTCAAGGTTCGGTGCGCCATAGGGCACGATGATGTCTTCGGCTGGGATGTACACCGCCGTCTGACGATCAAGCGAAGGATCGAAATACACCTTCTTGAATGCGTTACCTGCAAGAGCAAGGCTAAGCAGAAGCCGCTCGTGTTCCGGGCGATACTCCTTCATCACCTCGGTCAACTGGTAGTTCATGTCATCCGCAACGCGGATAGCCGAGTCACGCTTGTCTTGGGTCTCCTTGCCGATGATCTTCGTCTTGACCGGCCCCATCGCGGGGAAAGTCTCCATGATCGTCTCGGACTGGAACTTGACCGCTGATTCCATCAGAAGCGGATGAAAGACTCCGCAAGCACCGGGCCACGGCTCGGTACGTTCCTCGTACCGAATACCCAAAATCTTCAAGCCTTTAATGTACGTATCAAGCCAATCCTTACGTGAGGAGAGGTCTTGCTCATAGTTACCGATCAACTCACCCGCAAGCGAGCCTAGTTCGTTCTCGCTCATGTACTCTGCAAGGTTGGCGTCGAAGTCTTCGGCACGAGGTTCCTCTTTGCCGAGTTCAATCATCATGCCATCAACGCCTATGCGGACCTCTTCAGGGTCCACAATTTCAATCTCAATCGGCTCTTGGGGAGCAAGTGCTTCTAAACCCAACGGAGCCTCGTACAAACTTTTATCGACGGCCATCTAAATTCTCCTAGTAATACCCTTCTCGCTTACGCTTGAAGTACCGTGTCGGTTCTGGCTCATCGCTCGCCAATCTCAAGAAGCCGCCCTGCCGATACCGCAGCAACGCTTGGGTCATCGAGTCTACCAAGTCATCGTGCTCGCCAGAGGGAAAACTCGCTACTTCCTCGACCAGTTCTTCAGCCCAGTGAGTATTAGGAACCCAAACGCGCCCAGATGCAAACATGTCTGAAACAGCATTCAAACGGGCAATTTTGTCGTTTCCCCTGCTTGGGGTGAACTCCTGTACCGGGATGCCCATGGCACGCAGTTCAAATATGAGGGGGCTGCCTGCTGCTTTAGCCTCAATGATCATGCTGTCAGGGTTCCAGTACTTGTACTCCTCAAACGCCGTTTCCTTTAGTTCCGGAAACTCCATGCGCTTCTTAAAAGCGTTGAGAAGGATGATGTTGGACTGGTTTTTCCCGGTGTCATCCGGGTGTTCAAACACTCCCCACGTGGTGCAGGCTGAGTAGTCAGCCCGTTCTGACTTGAGAAACGCCGTATCCCACGACTGGATGATGTAACTACAGAAAGGTACGTTGTCTGCGTCCCAAACTCGCCACCAATCACGTTTGATGATGGCCGATACGTCAGAAGTAGGCTCCTGCTGGTACTGAGCCATCCACTTGCCATTGGGCAGTTCCTGCCGCAAGGCTTCCAGTTCCTCGATGCTCCAAAACTCGGGCCAAAGTGCCTTATTTGACGGCAAAATAGCCGGAAATTCGATGACTTCCCACTCTTCTCCACTACGCTGAGCGGCTGCTTTGAGCACTTGACCCGTCAAATCCTTCTTGGACCAGCGAGTCATAACAACCACAATAGCCCCACCCGGCTGGAGACGCTGCCGAGGCCCGGAGGTGTACCATTCGTACGTCTTGTCGTAGACTTCGGGGTTAGTTTCAGCGAGAGTAGCCTCCTGCTCGCTGTGCGGGTCGTCAATAATGAGCAAATCCGCGCCTTTACCGGTCACGGCACCGCCTACACCGATAGCAAAGTACTCTCCAGCGTAGTTTGTAGCCCATCTACCGGCTGCTTTTGAGTCCGCTTGCAGCGCAACTTGCGGAAAAATGTCTTTATAGCGGTCAGAATCGACCAAATTACGCACTTTTCGGCCAAAACCCACCGCTAATTCGGCTGTATGGGAGGTCTGGATGATCTTTTTGTCCGGATATTTGCCTAAAAACCAACTAGGCAGCAGGTAAGACGCAAATTCCGACTTGGTATGCCGTGGCGGCATGTTAATAATGAGGCGTTTTGTCTCGCCAGAAGCCACTCGCTCAAACGCACGGGCCATTTTCTCGTGATGCCGCCCATGAATGAAATTAGGCCACACGTATTTGACGTAGGCCATGAAGTCCGTCTTGGCTTTTTCTTGCGTTCCTGCCTTTCTTGCTTCAGCCACCAACTGTCCAACGCGCTGCTGGAGTTCTGGGGGCATGTTCGGAAGCCGTTTTTCAACGTCACGGAGCAGGTTCTGATCCATCTTCCGAGTCTGCTTCGTTGTTGTTTAGTCCAAGTTCTTCATCCAAATCAAGTTCGGCTAGCGAAACAGGCTGATCCTCACTTACAACCGCATAATCCCCGTCGTACAACTCAAGAGTTTTGCGCAGTTCCGTCTCGATATCCTTAACCGTACGTTGTGTGACGGTGACATCTACACGCTCGGAGAAAAGCCCAACTCCCGACACCTTGCCAAGCAGTTCTAGTGCCTTCAAACGGGTGCGGGCATCCGGGTCTTCAGCCTCAAGTATCAACTTGTTGGTGACGTAATTACGCAGGCGACGATGTACGTCCAGAACTTCCCGGTCGTATTCAGACAGGATCGAATTAATGTGCTTAATTGCACCGGGGGTTGTTGTTTTTGCGGGAGGTAACTCGCCGCTATTTACCGCCAAATGAGACTCGATCCGGTCGCTGTCCGTGACTTCGACCTCAAGCCCCTGCCTCTCCAACTCCTCAACTGTGTTGAGTAGAGCCTCGGCTTTTGCACGGAAGTCTTCTAGTTCTTCCGGTGATGTATCAAAAGGGAACGGAATCCCCAGTTCTGGCGTTGCAACAACCGGCATATTGGTGCCTATGGTGTCGTTGCGCGGAGTATACAGAACATTTCTAAAAATAGAAGTATCCGTGTGGTGGGCAGGGGGCCCAAATGAATGACGGGGGGTGTTCCTATAAACATGGGGTGGGGGGTCTTGTGCCAAAAAATGGTGATTGGCTGCGCAGATCATAGAGTACAGAAGATGCGCGGGACTCCTAAATACATTTGGGCTGGTACGGGTACGGTGGGGTCGGGCTGCGCCCATTTTGTAAACACGTGTTTATACTTGACATTCCTACAATAATTTGAGATACTATAGGCGTCGAGTGAGTGATGACCCACACATAAACAACTGTTTACAACTAGGAGTGCAAAAAATGATTCAGTCAAACATCAAAAAGGCCGTAACCGACGCGATCCGCGCTGAGGGTACAGTCGCTAAAAAATGGGCCGAGGTTGGTTCGGTTGTCCGTGGTGAATATGAGACACGTGAGGCCGTCGAAGCAATCCGCGCCGAGTTCCTTGACGAGGTTATATATCCCGCGATGGGCGATGATTCGCTCCGAGTGATCCGCGCCGAGTTACCGCGCAAAGGCACGAAAGATTGGAACGCTGCCAGCAGCGAACAACAGGCCGCGTGGTCGCAGTTGAACGACGCCAAGAAAACGGTTCGCGGTAAGGGTTCGGTCTACTTTGGTCGCGTGGTTGAGTACGCATTCCCGAGCGATACCGACAAGGGGCCGACTCAGGCGCGTGATCTTAAAACACGTTTGAACGAGGAACTCGCCGCGCTCGTGAAGGCCTGCCAGAAAACCGAGTCCGCGTCGTTCGATATTGGTGCGACAATCCGCGCCCTCGAAGCAACCCTCGCCGTGGTCAACAAGTAATCCGACCCGCTCCGTACCGCTAGGCTGCAAGGGCAGCCTAGCGCTTTTTTTTGCGCGAGTCAAGCGTGTTTTTGCTCTTTTTTTATCGCAACTATCATCGCAGAGGCTCAGCATCCGCAGAGTGGTCATGCTTTGTTTCATTTGTTTCGTTTTGTAGCAGCATGAAGATACAAGCCTAAGTCATTGATTTTATTAGGAATACATATCCTTTTTTATATATTGTTTCAATGTTTCATAAAATAATACCCCCTAAGGAAATTTTACTTTTTTCGCTCAGGGAACTGCGACCGGCTGCGCCTTCCTGCAAGTTCGGTAAGACCGTGAAAAACGTGAAACAATGCAACAAACGGAAATTTAACGTCCTAACACATTGATTCAAAAGGCGTCTGCACGAAAATCCTACTCCAAAACAATGCATTACAAGTGAAACAAGCAGCCCAAAACGCCCACTAATTCACCAAATCCCAACATGTAAACACATGTTTATACAACCCACGGAGTGCAACATGACAAACGACTACCAATGCGACCGCTGCCAAGCCCCACTAAACCGGCACCGCTACGAGATCGGCTACACCACGTGTATGCCATGCGGCGAGAAAGCCGCGAAGCGGCGAAGGCACACCATCATTCCTCTACATAAATCCTGCTACATGGCAGTCAGTCCGGAGGCTGCGCGGGACTTGGTGAAGCATCTGAATAAACGAGCCAACACATAAACAACTGTTTACGAAACAGGAGAACACCATGAACTACATAAACCAAGACGACGAACTGGAGAACGAGTCAGGACTGCCTGAGCCAGACGAGTTCGACATCCTGCAAGAACTTTATACGCAGGAACGGATGGCTAACGACTTCCTGATTGAAAGACTCAAAGCCCTAGCCTCTGCCCAACCCGAGGAAGCCCTGCAAGGCATCCGAGACATCCTGACCGATGGCTATGCGTACTTTGGGGAGCAGCGACCTTGGGATCGCCCGAGCATCACATCCCTACTGCCAAACAACCAACAACTTGACCTGTTCTAGGAGAGCAACATGTCCGCGACTTGTACGTACCAACAAATCAAAGAGCAATACGACACCACCAAACCCATTCGAGGACGCAGCGATGATGTCCGACCTGCGGGTAAGCGCCGACGAGATTGGGAACGTGTAGTCAAGACCGAGCATGGCTACGCCTACCAGATGCATGGGACTAACTGCGTCGAATTCACGGAGGAAAAACTAATACTCCGCTCAGGTGGATGGACGACAGTCGGTACGGGTAAGTTCATCAACGACTATGCACCCGTTGCTTGTGGCAAGAGATACAACGCACTCTGGGTTGGGATTGATAAGACTTGGGCGTGGGCTAATCCGCCGACGCACGACCACCCGACAGAACAATGGCTATGGATTCCCATCCCTGCCAAGGGCGAGATCACATTCACATGGGACGAGACACGGCAAAGATACGTGCTAGATCCCACAAAGATACAAGTGCGTACCGTCAACCGGAAACGGGCGAACGAGTCCCGCAAGCGCGTGAAACCCCTGCTCGACTACTGCAAAGCCATACTCAAACTGAGCGACGGCGAGGTGCGACGGGAAGATATCTACGGGAGACGAGATGACCTGCGCCCGCACGACATATTAAAAGCCCACACCGACGAGCAGATGCTGACGGCGTTCTACGCCTTGCTACGTGCAACCCAAGCGACATGGCAGGACTGGCAGCGCGGGGTGTATGCATACGGAATCGCATCAGTACAGAGAACTTTGTACAAGATGCACGATGCGGGATCACCGGAGATCTACGACCACGAGTGGGTGGATCCAAGCAGCAAGATGCCAACCAACCATGTCGGATATACTTGACATTGTTGTAATAGTTTGGTATCATATAACAAATGGGGCTAAGTGAGTTAGCCCACCGACGAGAGACCTATAAACAACTGTTTACAAGAGAGGAGAGTGCATTATGTTAACCAGTTCCGTATCGCTTGAAGAGTTTGCATTGAGTGTCGCCACGGCAGGTAACAAGGTCTGCTTCATTGGCGAGGGTGAGATGGGCATTGGCAAGTCAGCCATGCTCTACAAGATTGCCGAGATGTTACCGACACATCTCCCTGCGTACATCGACTGTACGTTGCTAGACCTAGGTGACTTTGCCCTGCCGTTCACGGTCGAGGAGAACGGTATGAAGGTGACTAGGTTCGCGCCGAATGCGCGGTTCAAGTTCCACATGGGTAAGCCAGTCATCATCATGCTCGATGAGATCGGCAAGGCTATGAAGTCGGTGAAGAATGTCTTGCTCACTCTGATGAACGAGGGGCGCATCGGTGATCACTACCTGCCCAAAGGTAGCATCGTGTTCGGCACCACTAACTTGATGGGCGAGGGTGTCGGAGACTTGTTGGAGAGGCATGCTCGCAATCGTGTCTGCATGGTACGCATCAGGAAGCCAAGTGCCGACGAGTGGATCGAGAACTACGCTATCCCGAAGGGTCTGTTGCCCGAGGTCATCGCATGGGTCAAGCAGTTCCCGCATTGCATGTCATCGTTCGATGACCCGTCACAACGTGACAATCCGTATATCAACCAACCGACCAAGGCAGGGCAGGGTGCGTGTGTGACTCCAAGATCTTTGGAGAAAGCGTGTTACATCGCACAACACAGATCGACTCTGGGTAATAACGTGACCATCGCAGCACTAGCCGGTGTGATCGGTGAGAGCGCAGCCCGAGACATGCAAGCGTTCTTCACAGTCGCAGACAAGTTGCCAACGTGGGAGGCCATCATCCACTCGCCTGACACGGCGAAACTCCCCGACGATGCAGTAGCCAAGTGCATCTGTGTGTATGGCGCACTTACACGTGTCGAGCGAGACACACTCAGTAAGTGGATGGCGTACGTCAGTCGCATGGACAAGGAGTGGCAAGCCCTGTTCGCCAAGTCGGTGATGAAGTCCCCCAAGCAATCGTTCTGTGTGATGAACAAAGACTTCAAGGACTGGGCGTTGGCTAACGAGTGGCTTTTCTAAACAATGTTTACAAAAGAGGAGAGTGCAACGTGAACAAACTAACAGCCGAGCAGCGCGTACAACGAGCGCACGTAGCGTTGATGAACGATCCAAAATATTGCCTGTTCTCTGGGATATTTATGATCGGTAAGGTCGAGGTGCGTGACGACATTCCGACAGCATGCACTAACGGACGAGATGTTTTATACGGGCGCAAGTTCGTGGACAAACTCACCGAGCCAGAGTTGCGTGGGTTGGTGCTGCATGAGGCCAAGCACAAATCGTTCAGGCATCTGACCATTTGGAAACATCTGTACGAGCAGGACGCACGACGGGCGAACATGGCCTGTGACTACGTGATCAATCTCATGATCCATGACTCCGACCCCGAGGGTAAGTTCGTCAAGTTGCCCGAGGGTGGGTTGCTCGACGAGAAGTACCGAGGCATGGATGCAGCGACGGTGTTCAAGTTGTTGGAGAACAAGAGCGGAGGTGGCGGGGGAGACCAAGGCGACGGTGAGTCGGGTGGTGGGTTCGACGAGCATGACTGGACGGGTGCCGAGGAGATGTCGCAGTCCGAGCGTGAAGCACTGGGTAACGAGATCGACCAAGCACTACGACAAGGCGCAATACTGGCAGGGAAAATGAGCGGCAATGTGCCACGTGAGATCACCGATGCACTGACACCGAGAGTGGACTGGCGTGAAGCGTTGCGTGACTTTGTGACTTCACATTGCGCGGATCGTGACGAGAGTACATGGCGTAGACCAGCCCGTAGGTGGATCGCACAAGACGTTTACATGCCATCAAGTATCAGCGAGACCATCGGGCGCATCGTGGTGGGCATCGACATGTCTGGGTCTATCGGAGCGAACGAGATCGGTCAGTTCTTGGGTGAGTTGCGGTCTATCTGCGAGACAGTCAAGCCCGACGGCATAGACATACTGTATTGGGACACACAAGTGTGTCGGCATGAGCCATACGAGCGTGACCAGTTGGACTCACTCTTGCAATCCACTAAACCCATGGGTGGTGGCGGCACTGACCCGCAGTGCATACCCGATTACATCAAGGCTAAAAGTATTACGGCTGAGTGCGCGGTAATACTTACTGACGGTTACGTGCATCGGTGGGGCGAGGGTTGGTCGGTGCCTGTGTTGTGGGCCATCACTACTCCAAACATCACGGCAGATGTCGGCAAGTCGGTGACGGTGCAATGAGCCGAGGATATGTCAAGTGGAAGCACGAGAAGATTTGGTATGTGATTGAGTCGTCAGACAAGCGGTATACGGTTAGAACAAGCATATACGTCAAGTACGATTTGAGGGATGACGAGAGAACAATTAATGAGGAGCCACTAACGTGGCACGAGGCTGAAGTGTTCAGAAAACTACTAACAGGAGTGCAATCATGATTCAGAACAGTGCTGTATTAACTGACCTTCACATCAGCGTGTGGACGGGTCGCAAGATGGACAAGCGTGTGTCCGAGCAGGTGGATGCGAGTAACAACACCAAGGCACGTGCGGGTAACTACCACAAGAAGTTACTGGCAGGAACCGAGGCGTTGGATGGGCTGCACAAAGTAGTGAGCAGTATCCGTCAGTGGCACTACGACAACACGCTACCTTGGGCTGACAACGGACAACGACTGCTGCCGATGGCTAACTTCTTTGAGTACAAGGCCATGATGGGGGAGTTCAATCGCCAGTTCGACGACGCAGCGGAGAACTTCTACGCACAGTACGACAACCTCGTGACGGCATCTGCGTTCACGTTGGGCGACTTGTTCAATCCGGATGATTACCCGAGTGTCGAGCAGATCAGAACCAAGAACAAGTTTAGGGTTGTGTTCAGTCCGGTGCCGGACGCTGGTGACTTCCGCGTGGATATTCCGAACGAGTACCGCGAGGAGTTGCAGAAGATCTCCGACGAGCGTGTGACACATGCCATGAAAGATGCGTGGGATCGGTTGCACGAATGCCTGAGCCGCATCTCTGAGAAGTTATCGGGTACCGATAAACAGATATTCAGAGACTCGTTGGTGAATAACGCCGTAGAACTGTGCGCTACCCTGACCAAGTTGAACGTGACCAACGACCCGAAGTTGGAAGATGCGCGACAGAAGTTGGAACGTGCGTTGGTCGGTATCGACGCCAAGGAACTACGTAAGAGCGAGGACACCCGCAAGGATGTCAAGGCACGTGTCGATGAAATCTTGGGCATGTTTTAAGGAGGTGTGAGATGACAACGGTAAAGGTAACAAGAAGCGACATGATCGCAGCGTTGACGCGTCATGAGTTGGAGTGGATTTACGGAGGCGTATGCAGAGAAGAATTAGATGGAGCGGTGGAGTTCTTTGCAAAGGGTGGCTTCATTGATTGGTCAGATGATAAATTGATTCGCAAGTACCGCGAGGACATTGCCCCCGAAGATGCCGAAGTAGTTTTGGAGGTGTGAGATGAAAGTTACATTCGTGGTCTACGACCATCAGAACAATTCAATAAGTTTGGTAAAGAGTGAGGTGAAGGGTAACAAACCTAGCGAGGAGGCGTGGGAACACGCAGCGAAAGAAGCAAAAGATAAAATCGCACACATAGGAGATAAGAGACTCTCCGCATGGGTGGGTAAGAAGTATCGCGGTACGTATTCAATCTCATCTGTGCTGAAAGGTTGGGTGGACTTTGAAGAACGCGCCCCGGTAGGGTTGTGATGACGGGTAATTAATCTAAAAACAGGAGAACTAGAGATGCTTATCGGTGACGTATACGGGAAAAACCCCCGACACCCTACCCTGCAAGGATTGCTAGATGGACTTGCCCCCGCGCATGTCAGTCGGTATCCGGTCGAGGTAGTATCACTTGACTACGACAGACTGATGTTTCGAGACACGAGGTTTCGTGCTCAGATGTTGGCGAAACTGTTCGTAGACTCGACGGATGGCAAAGTTACGATCGACAGTGAACGCATAGCCAATAACAAGTTTAACAAGCATAACCCCGACTACACTACCCGCACGACGAACGACCTAGCCAAGATGCGTAAGTGGTTGCGGGAATACACGCAGCCATTCAACCATGCCGAGGTTGCTAACATCACACTTGGCGACATGCGTAAGGCGTTTGCACAGTGGGCCGATGCATACCAGTCCGTGTGGCGGGATGCGTACATGCATATCAATACGCTAGATGTCTTGAAAGACTTGGTGAACTACCTTGGTGGGGCTGCGCCGTACTCGACGGGGAGGTTGGCTAATTACGCAACCCAAGAGTTCCGTTTGCAGGTGCTTGAGCATGAGCGGCGCCAGAAGTGTGAAACACCAAAGATCAACATGTGCGTCAATCCTGATGGCGAAGTGTGGGTTACGCACATGAGGGCGGGACAGATATCCGACTACACAGTACACAACAAAGATGTATTCCCGTCCACCGAGTACGTTCCGGGCAACATCAAGGAAAAGTTTTCCATGCTGAAGTTGGTGGATGACGGTACTTATTTAGACAACATTGGCGTGAGGCTATCCTACAATAACTTCTGGATTTACGAATGATTGCTATTGACGTAAGCATACAGTAGACTAGTAAGATGGTAAGCAGCCAATGGCTATTGAGTGTCAGTCTAAAACGCAACGGAGATATCTACCCGCACTACACGCTAATCGACCGACGCAAGCAGAGATCGACGAAGTTCAGCATTTATAAACACTGTTTACAAAAGTCTGTGGCAGAGAAATTAGCCATGCTCCGCTTGATGCGGGGCGACTTCAAAGATCACTTCTTTGGTTCGTGGATTGGCGATAGGCACATGGTGGTTGCGTTAGACAAAGACGAGTACAACGACATACTGGAGCGCATCAGTGGCAACACCGGAAAGCAGGGTAAAGACCCGAGTAAAAAAGATACTCGATAAGTACCCATTGACATACAAGTTCATGCCAGCAACCGGCGGCTACGGCAAGTCGGGGGTGCCTGATATCGTGGCGTGTATCGACGGCAAGTTCGTGTGCGTGGAGTGCAAAGCCAACGGTAACAAGCCAACTGCGCTACAGAAAAAGAATTTAGAGGAGATTGCCAAGTCAGGTGGGTATGCGTTCGTCGTGGATGATTCATCCATTGGGGTGTTCATACTAACTTTGGATAACGTAGTAAACGGCAGGTTGGATCCTTCTGTATTTGACTTTACCGATGAAGAAGTCCCGAGCAAAAACAAGTGAAGGTAAACTCAAGCGCATTATGCGTTACGCCGAGAGCGTGTTTGCCATCAGCACAAGAGAGATTGCCCGACGCTACAGGATGACCCCGAGACAGGCACTGCGATACATAGACAAGTTATACAACGACGGGCGGTTGTACATGCGGTACAAGGTTGGCCCCCGTTACTACTATTCGGTTGTCAGGAGGAAGCATGAAATTAGAAAAGTTCAATGAAGCGTTGAGCGTGGCACAGGAGTTCGGTCTGGATGGGACTGACGTTGCCATTCTCTTTGCGATAGCGAAGAAGCGCAGGGATGAGGGGGCGGCAACTATCATGCAATTCTCTTCTGGCGCGGAGTTTGCGTGTTTTGGAACCATCCATGCGCGAGTCAAACGCATGGTGAAGAATGGGATTTTGAAGAAAGAAATAAAAGAAGAGAATCAGCGGGTCAAAGTATTGCAAGATGGCCCTGCATTGGGTAAATTCCTAGACCGATTGAATGAAGTGTGACTAATCAATAAAGGAGAGTGCTATGACTAAGAGTGCAAAGATCCGTAGGCTACTGAACCTAAAGGTCAAGCCGAAGGAGATCGCAGAGAAGTTGAAGGTGAAGCCGAATCTCGTGTACCAAGTTGCTTGGCATGCGAAGAAGGCGAAGAAGAAAAAGCCGCTGAAGGCTACGTTCAAAAGCCCACGGTCGAAGTTGATTCAGGCCGTGTTCCAAGCAAACCGCGAAGTTGAGGCGATCAAGTCGAAGCCGACAAAGTTAATCATCCAACCACAATACAAAGATGCTGCGCTCAAACTGATCAAAGGCATAGATGTGGTGAACAACCCGCCGCACTACACGGATGGTGGTGTGGAAACGCTCGACTTCATCGAGGCCAAAGATCTCAACTACAGATTGGGCAACGTGGTGAAGTACGTCAGTCGTGCCGGTAAGAAGATCAACTCTGATCCTGTGCAGGATCTGGAAAAGGCTGCGTTTTACTTGCAACGTGAGATCGAAGCGAGGAAGCAAGCATGAACCCAGTACAAATAGGCCGCAAGCGATTTAGCGGTATTTTTTGGAACATCATCGACGAGAAGGTGAGTGAGTACCCGTACGAGAAGATCGAGCGGATCGTGGAGCAGCAACAAGAGTTGCGTAGTCAGGCGAGTTACAACACAGGCTCAGTGCCGTACGACGATGCCTTGGACTTGTACAAGATCACCAAGTTCTTTCAGCCCAACGTCATTGCCGAGGTAGGTACGTTTATTGGTGTGTCTGCCATGACCATGAACTTGGCTATGGAGAGGTTGGTAGATATCTATACCTGTGATCATTCAAATGCAGTCGATCTAAATGTGCCGAATATCTTCCAATACCCCATGCGAGCATCCCACGAAATGTTTGCAGACATGGCTGAGAAGAACGTCAAGGTTGACCTGATGTATCTGGATGGGCGGTTGTCTCAACAGGACTTTGAGCCGCTTGGCAAGATCGTCACTGATCAGACCATCTTTGTCTTGGACGACTTTGAAGGAGTCGAGAAGGGTGTGACCAACGCCCTGATCCTTGAGAACGCAAGGCGGGTGCTGATCTACCCGCGTGAGGATCATCGGACGGCGGTCTCGTTCCCGTTGCCGTTGTTGCAGTTCGTTCCGCAGGAGGCCACATGATCAGGTGGATGCATGATGTATGGCGGCGGTGGAGATGGGAGAGATACCAAGCATGGGCGCATGTACCACCCCCGCAGTGGGCAGCGAAACGAGGAACGGGGAGGGAGTACTGGTGAGCAAAAATAAGCAGCAGACTTTACCCGAATTCGCACAACACGTTTACAAGACGGGGTTTGCCAAGGCCGAGGAAGGCAAGTACGACGAAGCCATTGGTATTCTCAACAACGTCCACGTCGCGCTACCCATAATGACGGCGGTACAGTTGCAGATGGGCCGGTGTCACTGGGAGATGCATCGTTGGGAGGCCGCACGACAACACTTTGACATTGCGGCGCGGCTTGAGCCTCATAACGACGATGCGGGGTGGACGGTGGGTCTGCTTGCTCTTCAGATGGGCGACTTTCTGAATGGGTGGAAGGGCTACGAGCGGCGATGGGGGAGCAAGGCGTTCAAGTCTCCCAAACTACACACTAAGCACCCGCAGTGGGAAAGATATAAAAATCTGAAGAAGCCTTTGGTCTGGTGCGAGCAAGGCATCGGTGATCAGATTCTGTACGGGTCGCTCATTGAAGCGTTGGCAAGGGAAGTGGAACACGTGACGGTCATGATCGACCTGCGTGTGGCGAATCTCTTTCAGCGTGGGTGCAAAGCCAAGAACGTCACGTTTGTATCTCACAACTCGCGGATCAAAATGAGTGAGCATGATTCGCACATTCCCATAGCGTCATTGGGCAAGTACTTTATCCGTGAGGTCAAAGACATTGTGCCGAACGTAGCATCTGGCTACATCAAGGCCGACCCCGAGCGGGTGAAGATGTTGCGTGATGAGTATGGACTGCGCGAGGGTGAGTTCGTAGTTGGGCTGACATGGCGAAGCACGGCTCCGGTGATTGGGCAGCACAAGTCCATTCCGCTTGAAGCCCTGCGTCCGATCCTCGACACCCCCGGCGTGAAGTTCTTGAACCTGCAATACGGTGACGCGCAGGAAGAGGGGCGTGACTTCCACCCAAGCATCATCACCACACATATTGATACGTTCTTGGATTTGGAGAACGTGGCTGCGCTCATGGAGATTTGCAACGTCATCATCTCGCCCTCATGCGCCAACGTGCATCTGGCGGGGGCTATGGGCAAGGACGTGCTGCTCCTCGATGCCAACAAACTTTGGTATTGGAATAACCGCGAGGGCAATCAGAGCCTTTGGTATTCCGGTGTCAAGATCTTCCAACGTGAGAACATGAACGCGCCGTGGGATTTGCAGTTGGGACAGGTCAAGGAAGAACTGGAGATTATGTTGGGGCAGCGGCAGCGAGACTGTCAGACCTTTGTGTTCTTCCACGTGGGGCAGGATATTTCTTACCCACAACGTGTGGTGAAGTCCATCTTGCGGCACAACCCCGACGCTAAAATCATCATGTGTACGGATCACTCCACGCCAGATGTGATGGGGATCACGCAGCGGTTTGAGATTGAAGTAGACCCGAAAGAGTTTCTGTATGCACGGATCAGAGCATACGCACAGTTGAAGTTGGACGGCCCTGCGTTGTTCATCGACAACGACATGCTTGTACAGGGCAAGATCGACGTTGAGAGCATGTTGAGCGGCACCGAGGTGGCGTTTTGCCGAAGGACGTTCAACCGTGATGATGGGTTCAACATCAATATGCGCGGTCTAGTATTTGAAGAGCATGATGGTAAGACGATGGATCAGGTGTATCCGTACGTTGCCTGTGCCGTGGCAGTCCGAGACGTGAAGATTTGGCAGGATATCTTGAAGATATACGACTCACTGCATCCGAAGTACCGTGGGTGGTACGGCGATCAGGAAGCAATGCGCATCTATGCAGAGAAGTATGGCGTTGCAGAGTTTGATGAATCCATCTACGGGTGTCTGCCCGAGCACAAGACGGATGCTGCCAAGATCCTGCACTTCAAGGGGCCGAGTCGGAAACAACTGTTTGAGAGGATGTGATGAAAATCTTTATCGGTTGGGATAGCCGCGAGGACATCGCGTATCAAGTCTGCAAAAGATCTCTGGAGAAGCATACGTCTGTGCCGTTGGAGATTACTCCGATCAAGCAGCAGGAGATGCGCGACCGTAACTTGTACTGGCGTGAGCATGACCCGCTCTCGTCTACGGAGTTCTCTTTCACCCGCTTCTTGGTTCCATACCTTGCAGGATACAAAGGTTGGGCGGTGTTCATGGACTGTGACTTCATGTGGCGAGGTGACATCGCTGCGCTTGAGGACTACATGAACCCGTACTACGGCGTGGTTGTGGTCAAGCATGACTACAAACCGAAGGAGTCCACCAAGATGGACGGCAAAGTGCAGCATCAGTACCCACGCAAGAACTGGAGCAGCATGATCCTGTGGAATTGTGAGCACCTGCATATCAAGGCGTTGACCCCCGAGGTCGTGAACCGCGAATCAGGCATGTATCTGCATCAACTCAGATTCCTGTGGGACGCATGTATCGGGGATCTGCCCATCGCCTATAACTACTTGGAGGGATGGCATACAAAGGACGACTGCCCAAACCCGCAAGCCGTCCACTTCACCCGAGGTGGGCCATGGTTCAAGGATTGGGTAGACGTTGAGTACGGTAAAGAATGGATGAACGTAGCCAAAGAGGTGGTACATGAGTGAGATCAACAAAGAAATTCTGGAAGACGATGAGGCGTATCTCATCGTGCCGCAGGAACACGCCAAGGTAATCGCTACACCCGAAACACCGTGGGCCAAGATTGATGACGAGGGGCAACTGGAACTGCTGCGATGGGACATCGTGGAGATGTACGCCATGGAATACGACTCGCTAGGACGCAACGGCAAAACCAAGTCGCAGACACACGTTATCTGTAAGTTGTTGGTGTTGGTGCGCGACCAAGTGAGGAAAGAGTATGCCAGTCGATAACGAATCCGAGCCGGGGGCATGGGAGCGCGAGATCGAGCGCATGCCTTGGAAGTTTCAGCAGGAGCAGAAAGTAGGTTGGGCGTTGTCCCAGATGCGGCTGCGTGGGATGTTCAAGGAAGCCGAGATCCTGACTCAAGAGATTGTTACGTTAAAAACTGAACTAGAAAGCCTACGTAAGCCTAAGATTGGCCCATGATTGAAACAATAACACCGCCTTTTTGGTTTCTTATAATCCCCGATCATGGGGGTTACGTACCAGCAAATAGATCTGGAGGAGCGGGGCGTCAAGCGACGTTTGACCCTGCTTCAGAAGGCTTGCTTGCCGAACGACAAACTCTACTTCCCGCAAGACGGCGTGTGGTGGATGGCGTATCATCGAACGACACCTGTGGGCTTCGGGTGCGTCAGTCCGTCCAAGCAGTTGGCAGACGGGGTGTACCTAGGCAGGTGTGGGGTTCTTCCTGCGTATCGGGGTCGCGGGATACAACGTCAGATGATTCGTCTGCGCGTGGCTTGGGCAAGGCGGCACGGCTACAAGTGGGCCGTATCGGACACGACAGACAACATCCCAAGCGCCAACAATCTGATCTCGTGTGGCTTCAGACTTTATGTTCCCGAGGTGCAGTACTCGTTTGCCCGAGCATTGTACTGGAGGAAGAAGTTGTAGGTGCCGATCAAAGACCCAGTACTACGCCGCGAGATGCAAAAGATCTATTCGCAGCGTTGGTATCAACGGAACCAAAAACAACAAGTTGCCAAGAATCTAAAACGCAAAGACAGCGTTCGGAAACTGTGGAACGAATACAAGGCTGCTCAGAAATGCAGTCATTGCGGGTTTCAGCACCCCGCCGTCATCGACTTCCATCACATCATCAAAGAAGGCAAGAAATCAGTCAACAAACTTGCCACTCAGAGAAACAACTTAAAAGCGGCAATCCGCGAAGCCGAAGAGAAGTGCATCCCCCTTTGCTCGAACTGCCACCGCATACTGCACTGGCAAGAACATAAACAACGTAGGAAAAAACGAAAGTGGAAATCGAAGATGACATCCTAGACTTGATCCGTGAATTGCCGCATGAGATAAACGACGCTTCTACCACTACGGAGATGAAGTTTTTAACAGTAGGTGGAGTGTTGTGGGCGTGCCACGATGAGATCAAATACTTACGAGCAGAACTGGAGAAACTGAAAAATGGCAATCGTAAAAAAAGTCCGTACGTGCGCCGAGTGCAAAAGAACATTCGCCAACCCTGAGTCGTTCAGGTCGCACAAGTACAAATTCGGTGACTGCAGGAGCGTGGAATCGTTGCTTGTTGCAGGGTACACCGAGACCCCTTCAGGTTGGAAGCACAAGAAGACGGCGAAGAAATGAAGTTACTTACAGTAGACTTTGAGACGTACTATGACAAGGCGTTCTCGTTGTCGAAATTAACCACGGAGGAATACATCCGTGACGACCGCTTTGAGGTTATAGGCGTAGCGGTTCAAGTGGATGATGATCCTCCCGAGTGGTTCAGTGGCACACAGAAAGAAACAGCTGCGTGGTTGAATCAATTTGATTGGGGCAACTCATTTGTGCTCGCGCACAACACGCAGTTTGACGGGCCTATCTTGTCTTGGCTCTTCGGCATCAAACCGAAAGGATGGCTAGATACGCTCTGCATGGCGCGAGCGATACACGGGGTGGAAGCAGGGGGGAGCCTCAAGGCTCTAGCCGAGCGGTATAAGTTGGGAGCAAAAGGCGATGAAGTCATTAACGCGCTTGGTAAACGCCGTGTGGATTTTTCTGGAGAAGATCTTGATCGGTATGGTGCTTATTGCCGCAATGATGTTCGTCTTACTTATGATTTATTTACCAAGTTGGTTAACGGATTCCCTCAGAAAGAACTGAAGGTCATCGACCTGACCCTACGCATGTTTGTCGAGCCGGTGCTTGAACTGAACCTGCCGTTATTGGAAGCCCACCTTGAAACAGTAAAGGAGAAAAAGGCCAAACTTCTTGCAGCGGCTGAAGCCGACCGTGACTCGTTGATGAGCAACGACAAGTTCGCAGATTTGCTAACTAGGCTTGGGGTAGACCCACCGAAGAAGATAAGCCCACGCACACAGAAAGAAACATGGGCGTTTGCCAAGACAGACGAGGAGTTCAAGGAACTACTGACCCATCCTGACCCGCGAGTCCAAACCCTCGTCGGTGCTAGGCTTGGCACTAAGACCACCTTGGAGGAGACCCGCACTCAGAGGTTTATGGATATCGCTTTGCGGGGCAACCTGCCGGTACCGATTAGATACTACGCCGCTCACACCGGCAGATGGGGCGGGGACGACAAGATCAACCTTCAGAACCTGCCGCGAGAAAGCAAACTGAAGCATGCGATTGTGGCCCCCGAGGGGTATGTCATGATCGACTGCGACTCCTCGCAGATTGAAGCCCGTACCGTGGCGTGGATTGCAGGGCAGCAGGACTTGGTTAATGCGTTCGACAAGGGTGAGGACGTATACAAGATCATGGCGTCGGCTATTTACAACGTGCCGATTGACGAAGTAAACAAGACCCAAAGATTTGTCGGAAAAACGACCATCCTTGGTGCCGGGTACGGCATGGGGGCCATCAAGTTCCAGACGCAGTTGAAGGCGTTTAACGTAGATGTTGATCTCGATGAGTGCCAGAAGATCATTACCGTCTATCGTGAGACCTACCCGAACATCCCCGCACTTTGGCGGCAAGGGCAACGCTGCTTGGAAGCCATCCTGATCAAGAAGGCTTGCGAGTTTGGTGTGGTCGATGCGGTGCAGTTTGACCCACGCGAGAGCGGCTTTTTGCTACCGAGCGGGTTGTGGCAGCGGTATGAAGGGCTGCGCAAAGTAGATGACGGTGATAAGACCCAGTACGAGTACGTCACTCGCAAAGGCGCGGTTAAGATCTATGGTGGGAAGGTAGTTGAAAATCTTTGTCAGGCCGTGGCAAGATGCGTGATCGCTGAGCAAATGTTGAAGATTTCTAAACGCTACCGGGTTGTGTTGACCGTGCATGACGCTATTGCTTGTATCGCACCAGAAGCCGAGGCTGAAGAAGCGCAACGGTATGTTGAGGAGTGCATGAGGTGGCGTCCTGCGTGGGCTTCCGCACTGCCGTTGAACTGCGAGTCAGGTATGGGCAAGAGTTACGGTGACTGTCAATGACTTCTTACAGTTGGTCTTATTCGTCCTTGGACTTGTTCCAACAATGCCCTCACAAGTACTACCGGCTGAAAGTCAAGAAGGACATCAAGGAGCCGCTCAGTGACCATCTTGTATACGGGCTAGACGTTCACAAGGCTGCTGAAAACTACATCAAAGACGGCACTGCGGTGCCGGAAAAATTTGCCTTTCTTGTACCAATCCTAGAGAAGTTGAAGGAGTACGAGGGCGAGAAGTTATGCGAGTACCGCATGGGGCTGACCAAGAATCTGGAGCCGTGCGGCTTCTTTGATCGGGGGGTCTGGTGGCGGGGCGTGGCTGACCTGATCATCTTGAACGGGGACTCCGCGAAGATCGTTGACTACAAGACTGGCAAGTCTGCCAAACATGCCGATACCAAGCAGTTGGAGATCCTGTCGCTGGCGGTGTTCAAACACTTCCCACAGATTAAGCGCGTCAAGGGTGGGCTGCTGTTTGTGATATCGAATGAGTTCGTGAAAGGGGACTTTGACACAGACCAGAGCCACATCTACTGGCAACGATGGCTGACCGGAACGGCGCAGTTGGAGAAAGCGTTTGAAGTGAACGTCTGGAACCCGCGCCCCAACTTCACATGTAGGAAATGGTGTCCTGTTAAGGACTGCACACACAACGGGAGATGAACATGGCTAGGAACTACAAGCACGAGTACGAGACGTACCAAGGAAAACCTGAACAGAAAAAGAACCGCGCCAAGCGAAACGCAGCACGTGCCGAGATGATGCGGGCTGGCCGCGTACGTAAAGGCGACGGTAAAGATGTTGATCACAAGCAGCCACTGAGCAAAGGCGGCTCCACGAGTAAGGCCAACCTGCGAGTGACCAGCATTCACGCCAACCGCGCATACAAACGACAAAAGGATCGGAAACCTGCCTAATGCAGATCATCGAGAACAAAGCGTTGCTGATCAAGGTGCGGGAACCGGGGCGCATAACCTCTGTCATACGCACGGCAAAGCAATTGAACGACACCGACGTGCTTGTCAGATGGGGCGTGGAAGAAGCGCAGATCCTCAAGAACCTGCGGCTCAAGGACGTACCGTCCCCGATTATGCGAGATTACGCATGGCCCGGTTTGCAAAAGCCGTTCAAGCACCAGTACGACACGGCGTCGTTCTTAACTCTGCACCGACGGGCGTTTTGCTTCAACGAGCAAGGTACTGGTAAGACTGCATCGGCTATCTGGGCTGCGGATTACCTGCTTGAACAAGGGCTTATCCGAAGAGTATTGGTGCTATGCCCACTGTCCATCATGCAGTCGGCATGGGAGACGGATCTATTCAAGTTTGCAACCCACCGGACGTGTGCGATTGCGCACAGTTACTCCAAGGAGAAGCGCATCAAGGCGGTTGAAAGCGATGCCGAGTTCGTGATCTGTAACTACGACGGTCTTGACATCGTGAAAGATGCTGTCGCAAAGGGCGGCTTTGATTTGATAATCATCGACGAGGCGAACGCCTACAAAAACGTCAGCACGAAACGCTGGAAGGTACTGAACTACATCATTAATCCTACAACATGGATATGGATGATGACGGGCACCCCTGCAGCGCAGACTCCGACAGATGCCTACGGGCTAGCCAAGATCGTCAACCCAAATGGGGTACCAAAATTTTTTGGGTCGTTTCGTGATCAGGTGTTGTTCAAAGTATCGCAGTTCCGCTGGGTGCCTAAGCCTTCGGCACAACAAACTGTACACAACGCGCTACAACCAGCAATACGTTTTACCAAAGACGAATGCTTGGATTTGCCTGAGATGACGTACGTCATGCGCGATGTGCCGTTGACTACCCAGCAGAAAACGTACTACGAAGAGATTCGTAAACAGATGCTTACGATTGCTGCGGGGGAGGAGATTACCGCCGTGAACGCAGCGGCTAGTCTAAACAAACTGTTACAACTTTCATGTGGCGCGGTCTACTCGGATAGTGGAGAGATCATTGCGTTCGATGCCAAGAACCGCATGGCTGCACTCATGGAGGTCATTGAGGAAGCCAGTCAAAAGGTGATCATATTTGCCCCCTTCCGGCACGCCATTGAGATAATTGCGGAAGAACTAAAAAACAACAAGATCACCTGCGAGATTATCAACGGCGCAGTACCCGCCAGTAGGCGCACGGAGATCTTCAAGAAGTTTCAAGAGAACCCAGACCCCCGCGTACTTGTGATCCAGCCACAGGCTGCGGCGCATGGCGTGACGTTGCATGCTGCCAACGTGGTTGTCTGGTGGGGGCCGATAACGTCTATTGAGACTTATTTACAGGCCAACGCCCGTGTCCATCGTGCGGGCCAACATCACCCTTGCACAGTAGTACACTTGCAGGGCAGCCCTGTTGAAAAACGTATCTACAAGATGCTATCGCAAAAGTTGGATGTGCATACCAAGTTGATCGAGTTGTACAACAATTTAGTAGCGGAGGTTGCTTGACAGAGTAAAGTTAGAGGAATAAGGTATTAGACCCACGAGGAGAAAACTATGAGTGCAATGAACGCAGAAAAACTTGCGGCGGTCTACGTGAAGATCCGTGAAGCACGTAGGGAACTCGCCAAGAAAGACGAAAAACTCAAGGCGCAAATCGACGTTGTGTCTGAGCAATTGTTGGAGATATGTAAAGAGCAGGGTGCGCAAACCATACGTACTCCGCACGGCACCATTTCGCGCAGACTAGGTAAACATTACTGGACGAGTGATTGGGATTCGTTCTTCAAGTTCATCAAAGAAAACGACGCCTTCTCGCTCATGCAGCATCGCATCAACAACGCGAATATGGAGCAGTTCCTTGAAGAGAACCCAAACCTTCACCCGCCGGGGTTACAGGCAGACATCAACCAAACAATCGTTATTGTAAAACGCTAAGGAGCGCATCATGAGCAATGATCTTGCTATTCTGGATTCAGGGTTGCCAGACTACTTAAAGTCCCTGAACGTAGACGCCACAACCAAAGCCCTCATGGGCGGCAGCGGCGCTTCGCAATCCAAGCGCATCTCTATCAAGGGCGGCGTGTGGAGATTGATGATCAACGGAAAGGAAGTTGCACAGAACGAAGATCGCCACATGAACGTGGTTATCGTTGCCGCTTCTCCGAAAGTCTCCCGCACTTACTACGCTCAGCAGTATCAGGAAGGTGGCGACGTATCTGCACCTGATTGCTGGTCTGCCGATGGTGAGGTGCCTGATGCCAAGGCTGCATCCCCGCAGTCGAAGCGATGTGTGGACTGCCCACAGAACGTACAGGGTTCGGGTCAGGGTAACAGCCGTGCTTGCCGATACAGCCAGCGACTCGCCGTCGTGTTGGCGAATGATATCGGTGGCGACGTGTTCCAGTTGACTCTTCCGGCTACGTCAATCTTTGGTGAGGGTAGTGCGGGCAAGTGGCCCCTGCAGGCGTATGCCAAGATGCTTGGCAGCAAGGGCATTCCAGTTACTGCCGTCATTACCGAGATGCGGTTCGACACGAATAGCGCAACGCCGAAGATCAACTTCAAGGCGATTGGTTTCTTGGAGAACGCGCAGCACGAACTCGCTATCCGACAGGGCGAGACGGACTCTGCCAAGCGTGCGATTACCATGACGGTAGCCGAGGCTGACGGGGCCAAGCCGAAAGCGATTGCTGCTCCGAAACCCGAAGCCCCGAAAGCAGAGGCGAAGCCGGAACCTACACCTGAACCAGTCAAGCGCGTTTCCAAGAAGGTTGAAGAAGCCGACGCAGCGAAGCCGGATCTGTCCAAGATTCTTGCGGATTGGGACGACTGATGGCGACCGTCAAGGGCTACACAACGTTGTTTGTACAGGCCGTCAACGATGCACCTCCTTTTTATCTTGGCGTCAAACTCGCCAAGATCTGCATCAAATTAGACATACCTGTTGTCGATGTTGCGGAGTACCTTGGTGTGAGCCGTCCTACCGTTTACTCATGGTTTATGGGCAAGCGGGATGTCGCTCCGAAGTACGCGGAACAGGTACAGAAGTTAATTAACAAATTGGCGTAACAATAGATGGGCTAGGTTCGCTACCGAAGAGGGCATCGCCGTCTGCCCCTGCCCATTCTATTTGACGGCTTTTGAGGACGGCTATGCTTTCACGTAAGGACTTTCTTGCCCTCGTACTTCCACCTTTGGAAGAGGGGGAGTCCTACTGCACTGTTGGCATCAAGGAAGATGGGGAGGACAAGGATGTCCGCCAACGCTTTGTCAGTAGCATCGACGAGATTTCTCAACACGCGGATGAGTTCGTAACTAGTCAGTATAACGCTTTCTACGGCGTGGCTAAGTACGGGCCGGAAGGGCGTCGTACCACCAAGAATGCCATTGCTCTCAAGTCGTTTTATATAGATCTTGACTGCGGCCCCGGTAAGCCTTTTGCGGATCTGAACGAGGGGCTCGTAGCCCTCAAGGCGTTCTGCAAAGTCACAAACTTGCCGCGTCCGACCATCGTCAAGTCGGGTATGGGTGCCCATGTCTACTGGATATGCACCGAGGCGCTTCCCCGTGAGCGGTGGTCGTTGTATGCGGAACAGTTGAAGGCGCTATGCGCCCAGCACAAGTTTGAAGTAGACCCGGTGGTGACTGGTGAGGCGGCACGCATCCTGCGTATCCCTGAGACCTACCACGTAAAAGATCCTACCAATCCGTTGTTGGTTGAGGTTTTAAGTTCAGGTTCTACTTTAACTCCTGAAGAGATCCATAAACTTCTTGAGCCAAGTATTGATGTACTGAACTCCAACACGCCAGTCAAACGGCAACTGGATGCCACGACCCTAGCCCTGATGGGCAACAGCCAGTCGCGGTTCAAGACCATACTGGTCAAGTCGTTGGAAGGCACGGGGTGTGCGCAACTCGCCTATATCTTCAACAACCAAACCACGTTGGAAGAACCCATGTGGCGAGCGGGGCTCAGCATTGCACAGGTCTGTGTGGATCGGGACAAGGCCATCCACGTACTGTCTAACCAGCACCCAGAGTACTCGCCGGAGGCTACCGAGAAGAAAGCCAATGAGACCAAGGGGCCGTATACCTGCGAGACGTTCAAGAAACTGAAGCCCGCATTGTGCGAGGGGTGCCCGCACAAGTTCACATCCCCAGTCCAACTTAGCAAAGAGATCGTTGAAGCGACCGAGGAAGACAACAAGGTTGTTGAAGTCGAAGAAGTTACCAAAGAGGAGCGGGAGTACGTCATCCCCAAGTACCCATTCCCGTACTTCCGTGGGCGCAACGGCGGCATCTACCGCAAGGTCAAGAGCAAGGAAGACGACACGGAAATTGACGAACTGGTCTATCCGTACGATCTGTATGTAGTCAAACGCATCATAGACCCTGACTTGGGGGACGCCTTGCTACTGCGGTTCCACACCCCCAGAGATGGCGTGCGCGACATCATCCTTCCGAACACGGCTACGGTGTCTAGGGAACGGTTCATGACGATTGTGTCGTTCAACGGAATCATGGTGCTTGGCAAGAAGCAGGAAACGCTGATGAATTACATAGAGGTTTGGAACAACCAATTGATGCACGAAAAGGCGGAAAAGGCGCACCGGCAGTTTGGTTGGACGGACGACGAATCGTCCATCATTATTGGTGATCGGGAGATCAAGGCCACGGAAGTGGTCTACAGCCCTCCGTCTAGTCCGACGTTACCGAACGTACCGTTCTTCCAACCCAAGGGCGACTTCCATACGTGGAAGGAGATCATCAATCACTATGCCAAACCCGGTCTGGAGTACCGTGCCTTTGCTTTCTTCTTGGGGTTTGGCGTGCCTCTCATGCGCTTCACCGCATTGGATGGTTTCCTCGTAAACCTGTTCAGCCGCGATTCAGGCACGGGTAAGACCACTATTCTCCACGCCGTCAATAGCATTTACGGCAAGCCCAAGGAACTGACTCTTTCTCCGAAGGATACATACAACTCACGTATGAACCGGTTTGGCGTCATGCAGAGCCTTGCCGTGACGATGGACGAGATCACGAACATGGATCCTGAGCAGATGTCGCAGCAGATCTATGACGTTACGTCCGGTCGCGGCAAAAACAGGATGAAGCAGCATGAGAATAGCGAGCGCAAAAACGACACGAAGTTTCAGACCGGCGTTATCTCGTCGTCTAATAGATCTGTTATGGACGCACTGCTATCCATAAAGGGGTTCCCAGATGGTGAGTTAAAGCGCGTTCTTGAGATTCCGATAGAGCCTGAGCCGGATGCAGATGCTATCTGGTCGCGTACTCACTTTGAGCGGCTAGTCAATCACTACGGGCATGCGATCCAGCCCTATGCTCAAGGAATTATTGCGCAACTTCCTGCAGTCAGAGAACTTGTTAACAAGACCCGCGACAAGGTAGACAAGCATGCGCATATTCGTCCAGCCGAGCGGTACTGGAGCCTGATCGTATCTCTGTCAGTAGCGGGGGGCATGATCGCCAAGAAGATGGGACTGCACGATATCCCCATCCAGCCGGTGTTTGATTTTGGCATTCAGTTGATCAAGACCAGCCGTGACAAGGGCAAGGAGTACATGTTCGATGCCGATGAGTTCTTGAGCCTATTCATGCGAAACAAGTACCACGAGGTGCTGATCATCAACGGCAAGAACGACAAGCGCACTGGACTTGAGCAGGGGCCGATACGAGAACCCCGCAACGCGCTGAGCATGCGGTATGAGCCAGACACCAAGATGTTGTACGTATCTGTGGCTGCTTATCGTAACGAGTGCAACCGGCTCAACATGAACTTCGATGAGACGCTGAAGCCGTACATCAAGGCCAAAGCCCTCATCATGCACCCCGGCAATACGCCTATAAAAATCAAGCGCATGTTTGTCGGCACGGCGGCTAGCAACACGGCTGGGGCTCGGTGTCTGTGGTTCGACACAACCAAACTGGGATTCTTCAATGAAGAGTTTTTGCTAAGCGGAGATGAAGATATTCAATCTGCCGATAGTGGTGGAGTGGAATAAGTTCCAACCCGGCACATCTTTTTTTATCCCTTGCATCGACCGCAAACCAGTCGAGAAATGGGTGTTGTCAGAAGCCCGGCGGATGCGGTTAGAAGTCTTGTGCAAACAAGTTGTGGAAGACGGGGTATACGGTTTGCGTGTATGGCGGGTTGTGCCTAGAATGCCCCTGCACTCTAGTTCTCCTCTCTCGGAGACTTGACCCCCGACGTTCTGTCGGGGGTCTTTTTTACTCAACTTCGTCTGTTACGCCGAGTTCTTCGTAGATACCACGAGCCACTTTGGGGTTTACCGTTACGCCGTTGACGGATGTCGCCAACTTCTTGGTGCGTCGCTGGACGGCTTCGTAAAGCGTATCGTATGTAATTCCAAGACTTGGATACTTACGGCTGAACTGCACCGCCTCCTCAACGGATTCTCGGAACCCATCCACATCCCCACTCATTCGCGCTACGGCAGCACGGGCGATAATTGCATTGCGGCGCTGGAAGATCTTGCTCTCCATACGCTTAGTTGCACCGGCAATATCTCCTGCTTCGGCTACATCGCTCGGACGGAATCCGAATATCTGCATGAAAGCATTGTAGGCATTGACATCTTCTACCAGCGGAACGCCCTTCGCGGTCAACGCACCTTCGGTAGCGTATCGGAATCCTTTGGAAACATTGGAGACAGCGCGGGGCATCAACTGCTCAAACGCCCGCTGATAGTTCCCATCTTCTATGTATTCAGCCACTCGCGGCAAACCAACCGCGTAAGAGTACGCAGGGCCAAGAGCCTGCTCCACTGCGTAAGTTATGGGCCCAACTTCAGCCATGCGCTTAGGATCTTCGCGCCAGAACATACCCGTCCAACCCGTGCGGCTAGCGATGTCGATTCCAAACAAGTAGTTGATCGGGCCCTTGTATGCAAACAACCCGACGGCTTCTCGTAGCGCAAAGTCTGCATCGTACGGCTCGTCATCGTCGCCCAATATACCGTTCAATACCGTGACAAGCGCGGCACCCGCACCGACTAGGGGCATGCCCTGCACGCCCGCCGATACAAACGCGGTGGCGAAATACCCAATAATCTCCTTGCGCGCAGCATCCCGAATGACTTTTGAGTCCGGATCGTTGGGGTCAAGGTCTCTCGTAGCCTCTTTGTATGCAGCCTGCAAGAGGTTGATGCGCTTGATACCAAACCGCTTGAACGTCAATGCCGTCTTGGCGATATCGCTTCCCATGATGGGTGCGGTAGCCTTGGGGAAAGACGATCCATAAACATCCGCTACAACGCTTTGGGCTACATCAAAAGCGGCTTGGTCAAAGACATCTGGCGGAGTTTTGTTTTTGGCTTTCTGCAGGTCGTATGCAGCAATCAACCCCACTTCACGGTTGAACATATCGGACTTCGCAAACGCCCAAGAAGTAATACGGTCAACGTTGGCTTTTAGTTTTTCCCATCTGGAACTGAGATTCTTGAACTCCGCGATGTCTTGCAGGCGTTGCTCACGGATGATGCCACTGTCCAACCCACGCTGGATCAACTCCTGCATCTCAGGAGACTTTTGCTTGCTGAAAAATATGCTGCCCGCTTTTACTAACGAGTTGCCTATGCTGCCAATCTTGTGGCCCTTACCCAGCAGGCGACTCAACAGCACCGTGGGCGTATCAATCACGTTGGTAACAGCAGTCGAGATGTTGGCTCCCAAATATAATTGGAAACTCGCGTAGCCAAGTTGCGCCCCTATACCACTGAGGTTGGGATTCTGCACGAAATCTATGTATCGGGTTGCGTAGTAATTCAAATCTTCAGCGACATCAGAACTTATGACTCCTCTGTCCCGCGCATTGGCGGTAGCCACTTTCAGTTCTTCCTGAAGTTCAAAGTACTTGGGCTGGAACTCCATCTTCACTATACGACGTGCGTAACTGTCCGATACGTTTGCGTACGCTTTCAGCACGTCATTTGAGTACCCAGCGGGAGTCACTTCCTGCCTTCGACGCCCACGCTGCAATACGGAATCGGTGGGCAGGTAATCCAAGTAATGCTCAATCACATCCGCTACGATGTCGTCATTTACCCCCGCTTCCTTCATATCTCCAACGATATCGGCAAGGAAACTGGACGGCGGGATATCTTGAATCCTACGTTCTTCTACGCGGGACTCGATGATTGAATTGGGGTCTACCCCTTCACGGAGTATTTCTTGTCGTGCGGCGCTTCGCTCTGCAGATGATTCAAACTGCAACGCCACGGGGTTGCCCGCTCTGTCTGTGTAAGAGAGTTTGAAGTTACCTTGACGGAACAACGGCAGGTACACACGCACGCGCTGCTCGTTGAGTTTGCTTAAAATCTTTTGCCACTGGGCGGGAGTCAGGTACTGCTGCAACTGTTTTTCAACAGCCAAAGCGTTATCGACGTACCCAAGGCGCAATCCCTTGTACACACCTTTTAATGCGGGGTCACGGTTAAAGATTGCAGAAAGTTGTTTGTAGAGCGGATGGTCTACATCTGCCTTCCAATTGATGTTACGAGCCGGGTCTACAAGATCTAGCACCTCGACGCCAAATACTTCTTTCTCTTTAACCTTGCCTTTGGCAGTAACTACCTGCACCTTTGTCTTGGTAGTAGTCGTAGCCATGAACAGGTCACGAATTTTGTTTTGTTCGGCCTCGGAATACTTCTCCATGACCTTTCCCCATTTGGTCATGTTATCCATGAGCGTGTCTTGCATCTTGCGGAGTTCAGTGCCTTCTTGATTGGCGTTCTTCCACAATTTTTCTAACACGTCGGATTTGAGATCCTTGCTGTAAATGCGTCCCATTTCGTGCGGGTCATACAGGGTATACAGCACACGGCGCATGCCAGTCGGTAGGTTAGATGCCGCATTTCGCGCCGCTTCATACGTTTCCTTGGTCGCCGCAGGCAGACTTTGCGAGATTTTACCGACGGCATTGACGAAGGCACGATCTCCCTTGCGCTGCGCTTCCGGGCTACGCTGGTAACGAACCGCTGGATTGAACGGATCGTAGGGGGCTTTCTTGCCTTTGATTACGCGGCGATGCGCCTGCTTCAAGATCTGATTAACGTCGTTATCGGAATAAGTCGAGACCAACCCGCGCTGCCGCATGAAGTTGCGGATATATGCAGCCACCCGACCGTACGCAGCGCGCAGCCAAGACTCTTTAATTGGCCCTGTTTCAGAACGCTCTGCAAGAACTTCCTCAACTGCAGTCGCTGCGTCAAGGCCAAACTTCTCCATGCGCGTTTTAGCCGCAGCCTGCATCTTGGGGTTGGTATCGTAGATACCCTGCATGACATCCTGCAGCCCACCTTGGAACTCTTGCTCAAGGCCGTAGTGCCCAAGGCTTTCATGGAACACAGTGCCGCGCACGGTGGCCTCGTCCTTGGCCCGGTCGGCTAGAACGTAAGTAGTTTCGTTTACGTAAAAGCCCGGCGCGTCTTCAGGAATTTGTTTGCGGATGTTCTCCGGAATAACCGGATCGTTCACACTGCTTGCAACAACTACTTTGGGGGCGTTAGTCCAAGTACGGACGGCATCGTCGGCTACGGCACGAGCACGATCAATTGGAAGGCCAGCACCAATTTTGCCACGTTGGGCAAGAATGCTTTCTTTGGTTGTATCAAACGCACCTACGTTACCAACGGCAGATTTTACCGAAGTTCCTTTTCCCCAAGCGTAGATATCAGATGGATAGGAATAAAGTCGTTCTGGATCTGTTTCTACATTTGCTCTTGGTCCGTAATCAATAACTTGTCTAGCAACTAAAACTTCGCCGGGACGAAGCCTTTGTGCCTGTCTGTCAAATTCAAATTTGTCAAAACGACGATACCCTTCTTTGTTTATTTGAACAGGAAATTCGATTAATTTGTTTGCCTTTACATAAAGCGGAGTAACAGCCCCAGCCTCTCCTTCAAACTCAGGTTGCCCGTACGTAGCAGCAAGTTGTGGGGATGTGCTTGCAAATGTGGCGTAACCCTCTCTTGCTTTTCCTTCTAAGGCTCCTTCCGGAATATTTTTTGCGCCAACGGCTCCTCGATAAAGCACCAGTGGCTTACCTTCTTGATCAACAGCCTTGCTGTCCCCAAACCAGTTTTTAAACTGCGGCGTGCCCACTTGCGGGTTGTACGTACGCTGGAACTTAATCCCTTTACGCCCCGGCTTAACCTCGCCAGAAAGAACTTTCTCCACCACGCCAAAGTTAGGCACCGGGCGCTTCAACTGCTCCGTGATCTGGGTGTACGTTCTTTCATCAATCTGGTCGTTATCAAACGCATCAATGGCTTGCGTACGTAACGCGCTTCTACGATCCGTGACTTGATTAATGGCCTGTTGAGAAACTTGTTGTTGAATATCACGACGTTCTTGATTTACAGGCAGGCCCGCAGCCCTTAGCGTTTCCTGTCGAATTTCTTGCCTACGCTTGTCGTCCCACGCTCGTTTGAGAGAATCAAGTTGCTGTTTTAGCGCATCAAACTGCTCACGTTTAGGACTGCCAATAGCAGGTAATTTTCCGTCTTTGCTCAACAAAGACAGCGCTTGATTTTTAACCGCTTCGGCTTCATCAAAAATTTGATCTGACGTTTTTTCTGTCAGTGTAGGTTCGACCGTCCCCGCTCCAACATCAGTTCGTGTAACAGTCTCGCCAGCATCAGCCATTCCCTGTTCTCCAACTCCAGCAGTTGGGGGTGCTTTGGTTCTTGGCTGCTGTACAGACACTCCAGCCCCTCTTCGAGGGCGGGCAGGCTTAACTTCTGGGCCACTTCGTACACGTTCCGCTCCTACGGGAGTCAACTCCCATTCATTTACTCGATTATTGAACGCTATCGCACCTTCCTTTTTGAGGTCGCCTATTGCTTTTTGCAACTCCATCGGGCGCAACTGAGTCGCAAACTTGAGGTTCGGAATGTTCTTCTTGTCTTCCGTAATCGCCATGGCCCGCAACACACGGTCACGAGGAGCAAGCCTCTCCATGGGCATGCCGGGAAGATTGAGCGCCATTTGCTCTTTGGGTACTTCTATTGTTGGCACTTCAACCGTAGGCTCTTGCCGTGTAAACGGTACAGTGGACCCCGCTGGTATCGGCTCTTGAGCAAACAGGTCTCCTTGCCCTTCAAATGTCGAGGGCAGCGTAAGTGGCAACTGCTGTTGCGACTCAAACTCAAAGCGTTCCTGATCAGGCGATACCTGTGCAGTTATATCCGGCACAAACTGATTGGGTTTGAGATTGCCCTTGCGGTCCAGTTTTAGCCCAAGGTCTTTGGCTTCTTCTTTGTACGCACGTGAGCGCGGGCGCAAATCAGCAAGTGCTTCTTCTGCGGGACGATAAACGCCCGGTATAGCCTCGCCGGGTTCAGTCGGAGCCAACAAGTCTAACTGAGCAGCACCCCCAACGAGTGGTAGGCCCATCTGGTCTTCTTCGCCAAGAGGACGACGACGTGCTTCATCACGTGCGCGAAGTGCAGCATCGTATTGGGCTAGATAATCTAAATCATCCTTGCTGGCTTCATCTTGCTCTTGCTTTTCAATAGCCGCACGCAAACGGTCATCTTGAGTGGCAAGGAAACGTAGTTCACGGGCACGTCGTTCTATTTCCTCACGGCGGTCAATCGCAGAGACCGGCTCTTCCTCAGTAACTGCAGGAGCCTCAGCAACGGGAGTCTCGGCAGGAGGTGCAGGTTCTTCTTCACGCCTTTCAGGTGCCGACTCAACGCCGCGTAAACGGCGGCCCAATGCAAGGTCGGCAATCGCGCTAACTATTGCACCGGCTCCGCCACCTGTTGCAGCGGCTTCGCCCACACCACCAAACACTTCCTCATCAGGCGCATATACGCCCTTGGCAATAAGGTTCTGCAGGACTTGACTGCTGGCTTCTTGGAGTGCTTCTTCACCACCCGCTTGGGCTGCACGACGCAGCGCCGGAGCAAATCCAGCGACTTCTTCAATAGCCTCATCACCAAATCCAAGGCGACGGAGAATACGTATGGGGGGCAGTGCTTCTAACGCGCCTACCGGCGCTCCCAATGCTGTGGCCGCAGCCCGTTCGCCTTCGGTGGCCTCCTCTTCTTCGGCTCTTTGACGGGCTTCACCAGCACCTGCGCTTACGCCTAGCCCTGTAGCAGCGATCCGTCCAGCCGCGCCCAATGCACCTAGTGGAAGAAACGGCAGGGTTGAGCCTACGGCTTCACTCAATTTACGTACCGTAGTGTCTTCATAACCCGGTGCTGGAGCAAACCGCTCACGTACGCTTTCAGCAAACTCACTAACTGGGCGGCGTATGGCTTCTTCAGCCTCATCTGGCAGAAGTGCAGCGGCACCCGTAATAGCGGTTTCGCCCAGTCCTACGGCACCGGGGACAAGCCCTTTCAGGGCTTCCTTGGCGTAGCCACCGAAGGTACGTTCTTCAGGTTCTTCAAACCCACTAACGTCATACCCACCAGCCCGAAGTTTGCTCATCAATTGAGCACGGGTAGTGCCTTCAGGAACGTTCCTGATTATGGTGCCATCAGGCAGTCTTACGTCCATTTGTGCGTTTACGGCAGGCTGTTGAAGTCGATAATATTACCCGCTCCCGCTCCCGCGTAAGAGGTTGTTCCCCCAAGTTCCGCAATCTGCTTGTTGTAGAAAGCGATCTCTCGTTCGATCTCAGCCACTTTGGCTGCTGCATCAGGTTCAAGCGATTTAGCCGCCTGCGCAAGACGACTCTTGGCATTGTCAATCTGCGCTTGCAAACTTTGCAGTTGAAAGCCTTTGCCCGCAAGAGCACGACTCTCTGCACGATCTCCTGCCGCAATCAAAGCGTTTTCCCTACTAGCCTCTAACTGCATGTTGAGCATGGTGATATCTTTATTCAATTCCATATTGTACTTCTGGGCCTGCTCGTACTGTTCCTTGGCCTTTTCAGACAGGATAGTCGCGTCCCGCATATTGCCCAGTTTGCGCTGTTCAGCGGCTTCAGCAAGTTGGAAACGCGCCTCGTCCATAGCACGCCTACTGGCTCTCTGTTCCTTGTTCAAAGCGCGAAGGGCTTGCGTGCCGGACATAGCGCCTTCAGACAACGCTCCCAAGAACGTAGCACCGGGGCGACTTGCAGCCCCAGCCATCTTAAACCCGGCTTCAGCAAACGCCAACATCTTGTCAGAACCGTATTCTTTCTTGAGCCGAGCCTCTTCGCTTGTGAGGTACTCCTCGCGCTTTCTGGCTGCTTCGCCAATCCCTTCCTTCTGCTGCGCGGCTTTAAGTTCTTCGTAGAACTGCTCTCGTGACTTAGCCACAGGCAGTTCCATACGCTGGAAGCCGCTCATGCTGGGCATCGGTGCCTCACGTCTTGGAGGCGCTGCATTTTCTTGGCGCACTCCTGTTCTGGCATTGGCAGCCATGAGATCAAACGCGCTACCTGCCGCAGCCGGATTTGCATACGGGTTATCTGCGCTCATACCGGGCATCGCGCTTTGTGTTGTCGCTACTTCAGGGGTAGCCGCCGGAGGCGCTCCACGAGGAACCATTCCTTCCGTGAAAGATGCGGTAACGCCGGGGGCTCCGGCTTCGGTTGCAGGGGTGCGGATCCTGCCCTGCGCATCCTTCATATACTCCGGTGCGCCACCAACAAGTCGGGTATTAGCAAAGAATTCAGATACTCCAGTACCAATGTCAGACGCGAGTTCGCCGGGTGAGCGGTATCCTGAACGCCGCAAATACTCTCGATACGCCGCTTTGGCGACTTCCTTATCTTCATCTTGCATGAGCATTTGCAACTGCTCGGAAGCCATCTTTGAAAAATCAATTTCAGCCGTACCACCTTCTTGGAATGCCACGATTCCGCCGCCCGCAAAAGACGGATTCTCCATGGCACCTGCATTCATACTGCCCAACCCTTGAGTCATCGGCGGGGGCATCTGGGGCCCACCACCTCCACCACCCGGCATCTGAGGCGCACCCCCCATCATCTGCGGCGGCATCCCGCCCTGTGCCTGCATCTGCTCGGCCATGTTCAGTTCGTCGCGGATGGTCGGCGGCGTCTGAGGAGGCTTGACAGGCTGCTGCTTCAGCCGCTGAAACTGGTTCATCATGGCGTACAAATCCGCAAGCGGCGCAATGCCCTGCGTAGCCATGGACTTCACATACTGAATAGCCTGATCAGGCGGCATGCCTTTAGACATAGCCTGCTGGAGCGATGCCATCATTGCGCGGCCAGTGCCGCTTACGGGACCGATCATTGCACCACCTCGTTAATTATTAACCGCCACCGCCCAACGCACCAAACAGCCCGCCGATACCCGCCGTAGCGCCAGCAATCTGTCCAAAGAGACTACCCGGTTGCTGATACATGGTCGAGGTCTGGCCCGTTGCCGGGAGCCCACGCAGGATACCCATTGCAAACTCTGCCTGCTTGTACGGGAACTGCTGCTGATTGATGAAGTCCTGATACTGCTGGTTGAGCAACTGCTGGTTAAGCGCCTGCTGCTGACCGCCTGCACCCATCTGGCCTTGGGCGATACCCATCATCTGCTGGTAGTTCTGCATGCCAAGACCGCCCAATCCTTGAGCCGCAGCCAACTGCTGTTGCAGCCCCTGCATACCAAGCCCCGCACCAAACTGCCGAGACTGCTCCGCCAGATTCGCCCCCGAGAGGCCATACTGCGCCCGCATCGCTGCGTTTTGTTGGTTGAACTGGTTCTGTGCGGCCAATTGAGCAAGTTGTTGCTGCTGTCTTTGTAGCATCGCCGCTTGGTTAAGTTGCTGCGCCTGCATGCCCTGACCCGCACCAAACTGGCGCTGATTGATAAGAGCCTGCAAGTTCGACTGGCCGACGTTGTAGCCCATCTGCTGGTTAGCCAACTGCGCCCGCATTGCCTGATCGCTCAAGAACTGCTGACGAGTCTGCTCCATCGAAGCGCCCTGCTCACCAAACCGCTGCATCGCAGCCTGATTAGCAAGACCTGCTTGAAGCCCTGACTGCGTTCCCAACTGCTGCACCTGAAGCGCAGCCTGCTGATTGGCCTGTTCCGCCGTCATGCCAGCGGCTTGATTCGCCTTGGCAATTTCTGCTCGCAGTTGTTCCGTCGAGAGTTGACCCTGCTGGTTAAGACGCGCAATCTCAAGCGCCTGCTGCGAAGACAAGCCCTGCGTCTGCAACTGCGCCGCGAGGTTTTGCTGGCCCACCGTGAGCCCTGCAGCCTGATTGAGCCGCTGCGCTTCCATTTCTTGTTGCGCCCGCAACTGCTGTCTTTGCTGCTCAGCACCCACGTTAAACGCGCCGACGTTATAGCCCATCTGCTGATTAGCCAGCGCAGCACGCATCGCTTGTTCGGCAGAAAGCCCTTGAGTCTGCAGTTGGGCAGCAAGGTTCTGTTGGCCTGCCGTCATTCCGACTTGCTGATTAGCAAGCGCAGCCTGCATCTGGGCCGCACGATCTGCACCAAACTGTTGAGCCGCTTGCTGGTACGCTGACTGAAGCCCCGTGGCCTCAATGTCACTTAATTTTTCAGAAAGCCCACGACGCGCCTCGGCCTGAAGCAACGCCTCACGAGTACCGCCCTTAGCCCCTGCACGGGCTGCGGCAGCCCCCATCCCCGGCAATTGTCGAAGGTAATCTTGGGTAGCGGCACGCTTCTGTGCCCCGACAACGCCCTGCATGTAGGGCGACATGTACTCCTGCATCGCCCCAAGACCAAATTTCTCGGCACCGACACGCTCTGGGGCTTCCATGCGGAACTGCTGGAGTTCAGGAGCCGCAACATCTCGCGGGCCCACCATGCCAATACGCTCAAGTTCTGCAGCACGCACTTGTTGAGCAGGCGACATCTGATAGTCGCGCAGTTGGGTTCCCGTAACCCGCTCTGGGCCAGCAGGGCCCGCAACACGCTCAGGAGCCCCGACACGATACTGCTGCAACGCGCCAATGCCGACACGCTCTGGAGCCGCCATGTTAATCGGGCCATACTCCCGTGCAGTGACATCTTGCGGACCCGTCATCTGGGCTTCGCCAAGCGCGGGCGCAGTTACTTTGTCGTAGCCCGTCTCCATGCTACGAAATTCAGGAGACGTATAAAAATCTCTCTCCGCAGCAGGATCATAAGTACCTACTTTTTCTGCGCGAGCCCCGGCTTCTCTAGCCAAGCGGCTGGCTTCCGTCATATCCGCACTGGGCCTCATCCCCGCATAGGCTTCAAAGGCTTGCCGCTGCAATGGGCTAAATTCTGCAACGCGCTGCCCCGGACGCATGACCGGGTTGCCTTTCTCGTCACGGACAATGTTTCCCTGCGCATCCCGTTGCGGGACCATGTAGGGCTGATAGCCCTGACCGATCAACCCCGGCATGAACTGCCCAGTCGTAGGGTCTTGCCCACCAAAAATACTGCCTAGCAACTGCTGGGCATACGGCTGCATCCACGCCGGAATGTTGGACTGGACTTGTTCTATATAAGTAGGATCTGTAGCCATGATCGCTCCCGATTAAACCGGCAAATATTTGTCAACTTTCACGGCAGGGGCTTGGTTAGTTTTGCCCGTCCGCGCTTGACGTATCTGCGACATCATTTTGTAGAGTTTCTTGGCTCCCGCATTGGTCGAGCCGTTACCGAGATGCGATACCACATCGGCAGGGATGACAAACTCACCATCCGCCAGTGCAGCACGTTGTACCCCCTTGCCGCGAATTACAGCCGGGATATCGTCTGACATACCATCGCCGGGGCCGTTCAGCAGTTTACCACCCGCCTGATACTCACCGGGCATGCCCCCGCTATTGAATCCAAAGTTGTAGTCCTCGCCTATCGCCCCACCTTGGTTTTTTCCGCGCCCCTTACGAACAGGTGGTTCTTCTTCCGCAAACGGATTGACTTCTGGTTCCCCACGCGGACGCTTCCGTTCTTGGTCACGTGCTGCTTCGGCTTCACGTTCTTGAGCGATACGTGCCTGCTCAGCGGCAATACGTTCTTGTTCAGCCTTTGCAGCCGCTGCCTGCCTGCGCGTTCTGGCTTCCTCTTCCGCAATACGAGCGGCTTCCGCCTCACGTGCCAAGGCTTCTTCACGAGCGAGTCTTGCCCGTTCTGCACGAGTAAGTTCTTCCTGCTCCGCAAACGGATTTACGGCTTTGATCGGCACCGCTTCACCCACCGGCATGGTTGTCTCACGCTCGGGTTCAGCAAACGGATTGGCTGCAGGCGGAGCCGTCGTCGTGACGGGCGGAGCCGTTGTTACAGGCGGAGCCGTCGTCGTGACGGGCGGAGCCGTTGTTACAGGAGTTGTAACCGCAACCGGTTCTTGCTGCGGTTTTGGCTTGGGTTTGGCACCAGCCGGAGGCTTTCCTGCCGGTTCAGCAAACGGGTTCTTCGCCTCAAACAAATTGGCTTTTTTGATCTGATCTTCCGTAGTCTCAGGCTGCGCCCGCACAGCAACTTCCGGCTCCCCACCATACACGGGCTTCTGGCTAACAATTTTGAATTTCTTGTCGCCCTTAACTTGCGCGTTACTGATCGGTTTCCCTTGCATGAAACTGTTGATCAGGTCGGTCATCATGAAGTCTTGGATAGCCCGCGCTTCCTCGTTCTTCGGACCAGACCCCATGCTATCTAGCCACGGTTGCACGACCTGCTTGTACATGGTCGCCGCATCAACGTTTTTGGGGATTTTGCCGTCTTTAATGGCTTGATTGATGACTTGCGTCATGTCATACACGAACTCTTCGTTGCCCGTGCGACCGTACTTGGCTTGCCCCGCAAACTCGTTCTTGTTGGTTCGGTAGAAATTGATGAAGCCTTGAGCCAGTTCATCTGCAGGGGTTTCGCCAATTCCACGACCTTGATCGACTGCGTTCCAATAGTTACGCAGGGCTACGTCACCAAATTCTTTGGTGTTGACCATGGACGCGCCAATCGCGGCAAGTGCGGCGGCAGCAAGACCAACCGGACCAAACCCAGCAAGCGTGGCCAAGTTCGCACCGCCTAACAGTGCGGGAGCCGTACCTCCAATAAGCGCCGCACCACCTGCACCTGCCAAAGCGCCGCCTAGTGCAGCCTGACCTTCTCTACCTTTGCTAATACCTTCATAGGCTTGTTGAGCGCCGACCAACGTAGCCAATCCTGCGCCTGCTGCACCACCGGGGAACCCTGCGCCACCAATACCCGCACCGGCTCCAGTCCCTGCTCCAGCACCCGTGGTAGCGCCCGTCGTTCCGGCCCCTGCGCCCGTCGCACCAGTTCCTGCAGCGGCACCCGTACCTGCAGCGGCACCAGCACCAGCGCCAGCAGCCGCGCCCACGCCTGTAGAGACATAGAGAGGAATAGTTACGCCATCAACTATAATAGCCGTAGCAAACTTTTGAGCAGCCAAAGCCTTAGCCGCTGCAATAGCCGCCGCACCACTACCTGCTGCAATTACAACATTTCTGGCAGCGTCATAAATAGGTGTGCCTTCTACTCCAGCCGCCTGCCCACTGGGTTGGGTTTGTCCCTGCCCTTCAGTTCCGGTCTGCCCTTGACCTTCAGTTCCGGTTTGGCCCTGACCTTCGGTTCCGGTTTGTCCCTGACCCTCACCACCGGTCTGACCTTGACCTTCGCCACCGGTCTGACCTTGACCTTCGCCACCGGTCTTGCCGCCCGATTCGCCACCTGTACCGCCCGTTCCAGTTCCAGTTCCAGTACCCGCCCCCGGCGCATTTTGCCCAGCATTAAAGAACGGACGCTTATCCCACGGCATGCCTTCTGCAATCCACTTCTGCAAGGCCGCCGCGTTACCGGGCTGCGTCATCCAATTGATACCAACTTGCGTGGCTAGGAAGGCAGCCAAATCTGCTGCAGAACTTCCTCCGGCTTCTCCGCCTCCTGCAGGGGGACGAGTATCAAGCGATCCGCCATACGGATTTTTGCCCGTCCACGGAGTATTGACCCCGCCCAAACCTCCACCACCCGTGCCTGTGCCAAACAAAGCACCGTACGGATTGAATTCAGGGTTTAATGCCCTGCGGTTCAACTCTTCAACGTATGCACGATTGGCGATAACGTTGGGGTCTAAATCAAGCGGGTTAGTAACTACGCCACCTTCAGCAAACCCTCTGCCACCCGGTGCAGGTTGATAGGGGTTATAAGGCACAAGACCCTGCTTGGTACGCTTGTAGTACTTGCCCGGCAACTGATAAGGCTGATTCGCACCCGTGCCATATTGCGGGTTAAACCCGCCCGGAATGTAGACAATATCTTCGCCCATACCGGGCACATTCAACGGTTTGGGTTCTTCAGCAAAGGTGCCCATCGCACCCATCAGCGTGGCGTACTTACCCATCGGGCCGCCCAACGCCTTCATAAAGGCATCCGAAGCGCCTTCTTGTCCGGTAAAGATGTTGCTGGCTCCTCGGCCCATTGTGCCAAAAAGTCCTTGCGGAGGCTTGACCGTAGTGCCTGCTTGGGCTGCGGAGGCTCCAACCGGAGAAACAGCGGGAATAGGTGCGGAAGTATCCGGTATGCTAACTCCTAGCAGGTCTTTGGAACTATCTGCAAACGGAGAAATAAGTTCGCTTTCTTTCAGCCCAAGTTGGGCTGCTAGAGTTGCAGGGGGTTCGGTGCTAACTTGTCCCGCCCCCGCCGCTGCCTTCAACCCAGCCCCAATAGAAGAGCCGCTATAGGCACTCAACCCCGCCATCAGGCCCTTCTTGAGATCCCCCTCGATTAAGCCGTAACCCAGTCCCACCGTGGCTGCCGCCCCAAATGACGACATGCCCATACCCCCCAACAACGCCCCCGCAACCATCGGCAGGATCTTCTTGAGGAAGGAGAATCGGGGTTCGCCCGTTATCGGGTCGTACAGGTCGTCCTGATTAGCCCCGTAGGACATGGCAAGTTGTTGCAGGCCCGCGACTTCTCGGGGGGTCATCTGCACGCGCATGACATCCATATCCCGATAAGGGGAGTTTACAAGGGATGCCAGACCGGTTGCATTGTTATACATAAGCCCCCCACGGGGTAAATTTACTAAATAGTATCATGTACGCGCCTGATAAATAGCCGCGCCGTAGTTCGATACCCACACCACCGACAGGATGATGGATGGGATAGCAGGGATATTGCCGCTTGCTGTTACGTAAGGAATAACTACGTTCGTATCTGAGGACTGCCAAGCCAACTCAAAGTAGTCATTGGCTTCCAAAACCAGCACAAAGTTCCAAGCCGCTACGATCTCACTGTTCGGGCCGTCTATGGTTACTTTAGTGGCTGAGTTCGGCAGGTTTACCCCGTTGATCCTAGGCCATATATAAACGGCACTAGCACTACCGCCGGTCTTGTCCAACTGAGCAGAGAACTGAAAGTTGTAGACCCCAGTGTTGGCAACAATAATCTTGGAGGTCGGCGTCCCGCGAGTGACCTCGTAATCTGAAACTACCGAGTTGTACGTAAACAAATTAACCGCATCGGCTACAGGGTTTGGCTGCGTCGTCGTATCAAAATACGAAGCGTGCGGAGTCGGCGCGTTGATCCGGTTCGATACTTGGTTAAAGTACAGGCGCAGCACATTGTTGAACTGCTCCATGCCACGCTGGTCATACTCTTTGAGCGCAATCGGCAAATTCGGCGGTACTACACCACGAGGAGTTGTCATTACCTGCGACCGTCCTGTCTGATATCAAGACGCAACGCGCCCATCTGCCACGCCACACCGAGCCCCGTGGATCCCACCCGCACCGCCATCTGGCGTCCTCTCACACGAGTGAATAACTGCTCGGTATAGACCTCGTAAGGCAGCACTGCCGTCGCATTGACTTGCTCCACATCGGGCGTGCCGTAAGCCGAGCCGGGGTAGTTGCGTGGATAGACCGATATGGTCAGTGACGGGTTGGTAGCCGTCGAACCCAAGAACTTGATGTCCGGAATAATGCGCGAGACGAAGCCAAAGTTATGCCCATCCCCGATGTCAAAGTCGGACGACTCAATGAAGCAGTCGATGGGTTGCGGCGTACCGGTTGAGACATCATCCCAACCCACCTCATGAAACAGCACCTGATTGGGCGCAGTCAGTGTTACCGCAGCATACTGAGCATGCGAAGCAGCCACCGTCCCATTCGCACCCCGCACGCATCCCGTGAGGTTGTTGTTGGTCACGCCCGTGTAAGTGATCTGCTCTGACCCAATCTGTACCGCACCGGCACGCGGATAAGATGCTGCGTTAATCAATGTGAGCGTGGTTTCCGTGCTGTTGATCGCAACGTCCAGATACGAACTCTGGATACTAAAGGCCATCTGCGGGTTATCACGAATGGTCTGCGGGCAAAACGCCGTACGGGTCAAATTGCCATACGACCATGAATTCTCAAGGTAGTTGTAGATCACAAACCGGTCATTAAGCGTGCTGCCCGTACCCGGATAGAACCACCAGATCTCACTGAACGGCTCGTTGTTACCGCACATGACTTGGTTGATTTGATCTTTATTGAGCGTGCTGTACACATGTTGCCGGATCGTGCAGGGGAGCGTATTCACACGACCGTCGTAGACGTAGAACTTATCCGTTCCCATCCAGTAGACGGCGTTGTTGACGTTGATCACCGCATTCTGCGAAGCGATGGAGATGTCTTGGTCAAGAAGTGTGAAGCCGAACACGAACGGCGGCCCGAGGTACTGCATGGAATAGACGGAAGTATCCGTCCAGACGATGATCTCCTGACGCGCACTGGTTGCCGCAACGATCTTGGAACCGCTCGCAAGGCGCTGCTCGCCTGATTGGTTGGTTACTTCAGGCACCCATTCATACGGGTTATCGGCATCCGACCAACGCACAAGCAGCGGGTCAAACGTCGTAGCAAAGTCTGTCGGATCGTACGGATTCGCTCCAAAACAAATCGTAAAGTCATCAACTGGCGAGTCGGCTACAAGGTTGGTCTCGTTCGGGACGTGCCGCCCTGCGTAACTGAAGGACACCGCTGTTGCAGTGAGAGATGATGTGGTGGCTACTGAAATCGTTACCGAAGTGCTGCCATCCCACGTATCCAACACGTAAGCACCGGAAACAATCCCACTACCCGACACAACCGCGCCTGTATTGATCCCCGTGGCATCGGCAACGACCAGCGTGACCGAACCTGAAGCGGCTGTAGCAACCGTCGTGGTTTTGGGTACGGAGTTGGCTTTCTCTTCAAGTGTGATGGCCCTAGCCCACGTGGAGGTGTCAGCAGTCCAGTAATAAACCTCTCCACCGTTTTCGGCAAAGATAAGGTCATCGCCGTAATTAAACTGCGACCACAGACGCAGCGGCACGCCAGCCGGAATGTTTGACCCCCAGCCGCCCAGCCCCCACGGAGGACCACCCCAACCCACACCGGTCGTATAGACCGCGTTACCGGCGTCAATGTCGTACTGCCCGACAACGAGAGAACCGCCACCAATCACTGAAGAAGTCGCCACACTTGGCGCAAATACCACGAACGAATTAGCACTTGTAACCGAAATGACTTCAAACTCGCCGTTCATGACGAGGCTCATGCCCCCACCGGTTATGACCGTGGCACCAGAAAACTCTACATACGTACCGATAGTCGTGCCGTGCCCAGTCGATGTCACCTCGACCAGTTTGCTGCCACTTGTTGTACGGAACGGGTTATCAGAAATAGTTCCAGAAAAAGCCAGAGGCGTGATGTCGTTGTAGGTACCGCCCGATTCCACGTAAAACTTTTGGCTAGTTCCAACGCCAAGCAGGTTAAGCCCGCTACGCAGGGCGTAGTTCCACAGACTCCGGCAAACCCCTTGGAACGCGCTAGCAGCCGAGGCGATGTTGACCCAGCCTCCGATCTTTTGGGCAAAGCCCCCACGGAAACGCACCTTGTCTACGGTGAAAAAGCCACCTTCGTTTGCGTAGTTCGTGGTTTCACGATTGACACCCGGACGAAATTCAACTTTTTGGAGGGGCACCGGTTACTCTCCGCCATTCAGGTTTATCCACGCCACGACTGAAATGTGGCGTATCGACAAGTTTAACGCCGTTCCCTCCCCATGAATTAAGCGGATGCAGTGATTCCCAATAAGCACCAAGGGGTGCCAATACGGCTTTGTCGTAGGTCAGTTTCCCGTCCTTAAAGAAGTTCAAGTCCACGGCCCGACGGCTCAAGTGCAGGCTGTTCATCGTCTTACTGCGACCGGCCTTGACGTGGATCTGCTGCTGCTCGGGGCTGCGGTACAACTCGCCGCCTGTGACGACAAAACCCATCTCGGTCGCCTTCTGGATCAGTTTGCACATGTCCAGCAAAAACGCAGCCTGTTCGGAGGCATTACTCATTTCATCGCCTCCTTAAGGGCTTCGGTCTTGTCCTTGCTGCTCTGGCTAGAACCAAAGTAGTACGAGACGATCTGGCTCGCAATAGCCGAAAGCACACCCAGCACGTAAATGAGGATGTCCTTACGGGTCGCTTCAACCGGGCTGTTGTCGAACATGACGACGCCGAACAGCACAAAGGTCAAAAGCAGAATAGACAGCGCAAGGACTGGGGTGACGATTTTGTT
>Ga0315902_10000653_pt1 | contig 58348 bp, 60 predicted proteins | sample LakEriMetagenome_9_FD_203523 | JGI IMG/M metagenome (GOLD analysis project Ga0315902, IMG submission 203523) | Freshwater fungal communities from buoy surface, Lake Erie, Ohio, United States - Buoy 12 MA117 | ecosystem: Environmental > Aquatic > Freshwater > Lake > Lake biofilm | place: USA... | reverse complement strand
ACTTCGATTTTCGGCCCTGTGCATCAATCACCACTTCCCCATCCTCTTTCGTGAAAGGTCCTTGCTGCGGCTGGGGCAGGATATCCAGCACCCGCTCTGAAGGCCGGCAAAGCCGGGTACCCATAGCTGTGATGACGATGGGCCGGTTGATCAGCACCGGATGCGCGAGCATCGCATCGAGCAGCTGTTCGTCCGATTTGCTGGTGTCATCCAGACCCAGTTCCTGATACTGCGGCTCTTTGCTGCGGATGAGATCGCGCAGCGGCGCACCCGTGGCTTGCGCGATCTCTTTCAGCGCCTCTCTCGACGGCGGTGTCTTCAGGTACTCGATGATCTCGGGCTCGATGCCCGCATTGCGGATCATGGCCAGCGTGTTGCGGGAAGTGCCGCACAGCGGGTTGTGATAAATCGCGACCTTGCTCATGCGGCGGCTTCCTCAGCGAATCCATGTTTATTTCAGAGACATACCCAGCAGCATGTCGTTCAGCTTCTTCACGAAACCGGCCGGGTCGGCCAGCTGACCGCCCTCAGCCAGCATCGCCTGATCAAACAGCAAGCTGCTCCAGTCGTCGAATTTGGCTTCCTCATACTTAAGCCGTTGCACCAGCGGGTGATGAGGATTGATCTCTAGGATGGGCTTGGTGTCCGGCGCGGCTTGTCCGGCCGCCCTCAGCATGCGCAGCAGATTGCCCGACAGCTCATGCTCACCCGCGACCAGACAGGCCGGCGAATCAGTCAGACGGAAGGTGATGCGTACTTCTTTTGCCTTGTCCTTCAGCGAGGTTTGCATCTTGTCGACCAGCGCTTTGTACTCGCTCTCGGTTTCTTCTTTTTGTTTCTTCTCGGCTTCATCTTCCAGCTTGCCGAGATCGAGGTCGCCTTTCGCGACCGAGACTAGTTGCTTGCCATCGAACTCGGTCAGGAAGGACAGCATCCACTCATCCACGCGGTCAGTGAGCAAGAGTACTTCGACGCCTTTCTTACGAAAAATTTCCAGATGCGGGCTGTTCTTCGCCGCATTAAAGCTGTCGGCGGTCACATAGTAGATCCTGTCCTGCCCGTCTTTCATGCGGCTCACATAGTCGGCGAAGGACACATTCTGGATGTCATTGTCGTTCTGCGTGCTCGCAAAGCGCAGCAGCTTGGCAATGCGTTCCTTGTTGGCGCTGTCTTCGCCTATGCCCTCTTTGAGCACCTGACCGAATTCTCTCCAGAAGCTCGCGTACTTGTCTTTTTTTTCCTGCTCGTCGGCATTGGCGAGTTCTTCGAGCATGCCCAGCACGCGTTTGGTCGAGCCTTCACGGATGACTTTTACATCACGCGATTCCTGCAAAATTTCACGCGAAACATTCAATGGCAGATCGGCCGAATCGATCACGCCTTTCACGAAGCGCAGGTAGATCGGCATCAGCTGCTCGGCGTCATCCATGATGAACACGCGCTTGACATAGAGCTTGATGCCACCGCGCTTGTTGCGATCCCACAGATCGAAAGGCGCATGCGCGGGGATATAAAGCAGTTGCGTGTACTCGCTGCGACCTTCAACCCGGTTGTGAGTCCAGGTCAGCGGCTCCTGAAAATCATGTGACACATGTTTGTAGAACTCGGTGTACTGTTCGTCAGTGATATCTGATTTGCTGCGTGTCCAGAGTGCGCTGGCCTGATTGACCGTCTCCAGTTCGTCGCGCATGACCATCGCTTTTTTTTCTTCGTCCCATTCTTCTTTGCGCATGGTGATGGGCAGAGAGATATGATCGGAATACTTGCGGATGATGGAGCGCAGCTGCCACGCAGACAGTAATTCATCTTCGCCTTCGCGCAGATGCAGCGTGATGCGCGTGCCGCGCTGTGCCTTGTCAATCGCCTCGACGCTGAACTCACCTTCGCCGGCCGATTCCCATTTGACGCCTTGCTCGGCAGGCAGGCCGGCCCGGCGGGATTCGACGGTGATCTTGTCGGCGACGATGAAACCTGAATAAAAGCCGACACCGAATTGTCCAATCAGCGCGGCATCTTTCTGCTGGTCACCCGAGAGCTGGGAGAAGAATTCCTTGGTACCGGACTTTGCAATCGTGCCGAGATGATCGATGGCTTCCTGCTGCGACAGACCGATACCATTGTCAGCAATGCTTATGGTGCGCGCGTCCTTGTCGAAATCGACTTGTATTTTCAGCTCACTGTCATTCTCGAACAGTGAGGCATTGTTGATTGCTTCGAATCGCAGCTTGTCGGCAGCGTCGGAAGCGTTCGAGATCAGCTCGCGCAGGAAAATTTCCTTGTTCGAGTACAGCGAATGAATCATCAGCTGCAGCAGCTGTTTGACCTCGGCCTGAAAGCCCATTACTTGTTTGTCGGGAGCGCCCATGATGTCCTCTGTTAACAAAATAAAATGACACGATTGCCGGATATTTGGCGATCATTCCCAGGTTTTCAAGGGGCCTTTGGTAGAATTTCGAGCTTGTTGACAGCCGGAGTATTTTCATCATGACCATCAGTATTGCCCAACGATTGCTTGACCTGAATATCACGCTGCCGAAAGCGGCATCGCCCGCAGCTGCCTATGTGATGTCTGTGCGCAGCGGTCATACGCTGTATGTGTCTGGTCATATTGCGAAAAAGGCTGGCCAGCCCTGGGTGGGCAAGCTGGGCAAGGACATGACCACTGAGCAGGGCCGGGAGGCGGCGCGCGCGGTGGCCATCGATCTGATTGCCACACTGAGCGCTGCCTGTGACGGCGACCTGACGCGCGTCAAGCGCATCGTCAAGCTGGTGAGTCTGGTGAACTCCACGCCGGATTTCATCGAGCATCATCTGGTGACGAATGGCGCATCGGAGCTGCTGGTTGAAGTATTCGGTGATGCAGGCAAGCATGCTCGCTCGGCGTTCGGTGTGGCCGCGATTCCGCTGGGCGCCTGCGTGGAAATCGAGATGGTGGCCGAGCTCGCCGGATATGTCGCTTGATGGTCCGGAATCAGCGGTCTTTGAAACGACGGCTGAAAGAGGGTGCGACGGGTGGGACTTCGTCCTGCTCCAGAGAAAGGGTCTGGGCGATGTGACGGTCAGCGTCTTTCTCCAGCGCGAGATAGAGCGAGCGGCACAAGGCTTGCGCCTGTTTGCCTGGCCATTCATCACCTAACAGCGAGGCTGGTAGCTGAGGATCGCTGAGCAGCGCGCGACGGTATTCGTGAATTAGCAGCGTCCTCAGCGTGAACGCCCGGGCGCTGCCGAGCCGCGTTGGCGGAGCCAGCATCTGTCTCAATTCTTCGAACCGCGCAATGAATTTTTTGTAAGTCCGCGCAGTTTCCTTCAGCGGCCATGCTTCCGAGGTGATCTCCTCCAGCGGACGCGAACCGGTGATGCCCGCGTCGGTCGCTGACAGCACGATCACTTTGCCATGCATGCGCGTGCGCATGAGCACTTCTGCCAACGCCTCCTGATTGTCGCCCGGGCAGGCAAATAGTCCCGGTGCCAGTAGCGCGAATCCCTCCCACAGCAGCTCTTTTTTGAGCAAGGATTTTTGCGCGGTGCTGGCATGACCTTGTGGGCTGACCAGCAACCACTGCCCATCCCAGCGCGGGCCGCTGTTGGCATACACACGCTGGTGAGCGCGCAAGAAACGCCTTTCTCCGTGTGGACTCAGCCGGTATCGACTGCGCCGTCCCGAGCGACTCGCTTCCAGCCAACCCTCCTCGGCCAGCCGGAAGACACTGGTGCGAACCAGCCTTTCACCGATGCCCAGCGGTTCGAGCAGCGCGATCAGGCTGCCCAGCCACACCGAGCCGCCGCGCGGCGCGATGGCGTCGCCAAACACAGTCATTACCAGCGACTTGGCGCGCAGCGCGGGCTGCCGCTGCTGTTTGGCGATCCAGGTATCGACAGATTGACGGGTCATGGTTGAATAAAAAAATGACAAACTGTTAAATGATACAGTTTTTCTCAGAAATATCGATTTCGCGTATCATATCTCGACACCAGCCGCTCAAGTGGCTCAAACAGAGGAGATGGTCTCATGTACGCGCAAATGGTCGATACCGGCACCGCTCACCTGCGAGCTGCCGGTGAACTCAGTCCCGAGGAGCGGGTGTTTCAAGCCCGAGTTGATGCCGAGGTGAAGATCGAACCCAAGGACTGGATGCCCGACGGGTATCGCAAAACGCTGATTCGCCAGATTTCCCAGCATGCGCATTCCGAGATCGTCGGCCAGCTCCCCGAAGGCAACTGGGTGACGCGCGCACCCACATTAAAACGCAAGATGATTCTCCTGGCAAAAATTCAGGATGAGGCGGGGCACGGTCTTTATTTGTACAGTGCGGCGGAGACCCTCGGTGTGTCACGCGAGCAGATGACCGAGGACCTGCTCTCCGGCAAGGCCAAGTACTCCAGTATTTTCAATTATCCGACGCTCAGCTGGGCTGATGTCGGCATGATCGGCTGGCTGGTCGATGGCGCAGCCATCATCAACCAGATTCCCTTGTGCCGCTGCTCGTATGGCCCGTACGCCAGAGCGATGGTGCGCGTCTGCAAGGAAGAGGCTTTTCATGCGCGGCAGGGTTTTGATTTGCTGATGTCGCTGTGCAAAGGCACGCCTGAACAAAAGCAGATGGCGCAGGAGGCACTGAACCGCTGGTGGTGGCCGATGCTGATGATGTTTGGTCCGCCGGACACTGAATCGGTCAATAGCCAGCAATCGATGCAGTGGAAGATCAAGCTCTTCTCGAATGATGAACTCAGGCAGCGCATGGTCGATCAGACCGTGCCGCAGGCCGAGTACCTCGGGCTGACGATTCCTGATCCTGATCTGAAATGGAACGAGGCGCGGGGTCATTACGACTATGGCGCAATTGACTGGCCGGAGTTTTACAACGTCGTCAAGGGTAACGGCCCCTGCAACCGTGATCGTCTCGACACCCGGCGCAAGGCCTGGGATGACGGCGCGTGGTTCCGCGAGGGTCTGCAGGCAAACGCGGACAAGCGTGCTGCGCGCGGTACGCGCAAGGCGGCATGAGGAGAACATCGTGAGCAAAGAATGGCCGTTGTGGGAAGTATTCATCCGTAGCCAGCATGGTCTCGCGCACAAGCATGTGGGCAGCCTGCATGCGCCGGATGCGGAGATGGCGATCAACAATGCGCGGGATGTCTACACCCGTCGGAACGAGGGCGTATCGATCTGGGTTGTGCCAGCGAGCGAGATCGTCGCCAGCAGTCCCGGTGAGCGCGGCGAATTGTTCGAACCGTCGAACAGCAAGGTCTACCGCCACCCAACCTTTTTCAAGATACCGCCGGAAGTGGGTCATCTGTGATGGATGCGGATAAATTCAACTGGCTGCTGAGAGCGGGCGATAACGCGCTCGTGCTGTCGCAGCGATTATCCGAGTGGTGCGGCAAGGGGCCTGTGCTGGAAGAGGACATGGCGCTAACCAATATCTCACTCGATCTGATCGGGCAGGCGACGCTGTGGCTGTCACTGGCGGGTAAGGTCGAGGGTAAAGGGCGTGACGAGGATGCGCTAGCCTTCTTGCGCGACGTGCAGGATTTTCATAATCTGCTGCTGGTCGAGCAGCCGAATGGTGATTATGCCGACACCCTCATGCGCCAGCTGTATTTCGATCTCTGGCACTGTCTGTGGCTGGAATCCTTGCAGCAGTCCGGCGACACCGAGATCACACAGATCGCGGAAAAATCCATCAAGGAAGTCGTCTATCACTTGCGGCGCAGCACTGATCTGGTGGTCCGCCTCGGCGATGGCAGCGATGAAAGTCATGCGCGGATGCAGCGGGCAGCGGACACCCTGTGGATGTTTGCCGGCGAAGCTTTCATGAATGATGAGCTCGATCATCGCATTGCCTCGCGCGGTATCGCGCCCTTGCCGGACAGTCTGCGCGAACGCTGGCTAATTCAGATGACGCAGATTTTCAGTGCGGCGACGCTGACCATGCCCTCTGCCAACGCATGGATGCAAACTGGCGGCAAGCAGGGGCGCCATACCGAGCATCACGGTTATCTGCTGGCAGAGATGCAGTTCCTGCAACGGGCCTATCCCGGCGCGCAATGGTAGGCCTGTCAGACAAAGCGCTCTGGGAATGCCTCTCTCAGGTCATCGATCCTGAGATACCAGCGATCTCCATTGTCGATCTCGGTATCGTGCGCGCGGTGAAGCCAACGGCTGATGGTGGTTGCGAGATCGTGATCACGCCAACTTATTCCGGCTGTCCAGCGATGCACGTGATCGCAGAAAACATTCGGCAGGTACTCCAGGCCGGGGGCATGGAAAACATCCAGGTTCATACGCAGCTCTCGCCTGCCTGGACCACGGATTGGATCACCGAGGCGGGCAAGGAAAAGCTGCGCGCTTTCGGTATCGCGCCGCCGGCACAGCGCGCAATGCGTACAAGCGGCACGATCGATATTTCCGCGCTGTCCGTGATTGACGATGCAGAGATCGCCTGTCCGCAATGTGGATCGATCAAGACCCGACTGATCAGTCAGTTTGGCTCGACAGCCTGCAAGGCCTTGTATCGCTGCGGCGATTGTCTGGAACCTTTCGATTATTTCAAACCTCACTGATGGCACATTTTCATTCACTGAAGATCAGAAGTCTCGTGCAGGATACGCGGGATGCGATCGTGGTCAGCTTCGACCTCCCGGCTGAGTTGCGACAGATTTTTCACTACCAACCCGGGCAGCACCTGACACTGCGCGCGACGATTGATGGCGAAGAACAGCGACGTTCGTATTCGATCTGCTCCGCAGTGCAGGATGAGGAGCTGAGAATCGCTATCAAAAAAGTGTCGGGGGGTGTGTTCTCCAGCTGGGCGCATGAGAATTTTGCGACCGGCATGTCACTGGAGGTGATGCCACCGAGCGGTAGCTTTCATCTGCCGCTGTCGCCGGAGAATCATCGCCACTATCTGGCGTTTGCCTCAGGTAGCGGCATTACACCGATATTCTCGATCATCAAGAGCACTTTGCTGGCTGAGCCACAAAGCCGCTTTACCCTGGTGTACGGTAACCGTGCCTCGTCCACCGTGATGATGCGTGATTCGCTAGCCGACCTGAAAGACCAGTTTCTCGACCGGCTCTCCGTCATTCACATCATGAGCCGCGAGAAGCAGGATATCGAATTGTTTAACGGCCGTATCGATACAGGTAAATGCCGTGCGTTGTTCGAGCAATGGATATGGTTGGGCGATATTGATCATGTATTCATCTGCGGACCGCAGCAGATGATGGAACAGATATCTGCAACGCTGGTCACGCTGGGCTTGGATAAATCGCGCATACACACAGAACTGTTCGGCGTAGCCGCCGCAGTGCCGCGACCACGTGCGGCGGAAGCAGCAACCGATGCGCAGTGCGACGTCACGCTGGTGATCGACGGTCGTCATTACTTGTTTTCGATGCCGCGGGATGCGATGCCAGTACTGGAAGCTGGGCTGGCGCAGGGCATTGAGATACCCTACGCGTGCAAGGGCGGGATTTGCGCAACTTGCCGCTGCAAGATCACCGAAGGCAAGGCTGACATGGATGCGAACCATGCGCTGGAGGATTATGAAGTGGCCAGTGGTTTTGTGCTGAGTTGTCAGGCCTTTCCAGCGACAGACAAGCTGGTGCTGGATTTTGATCAGGATGCTTAAGGACTAATCATGAGCGGTCAAACTCATCATGATGCTGCTGCGCTGGCGCGTGCCACCGGCGAACACATGTATGCGCGCGACCGGGCGACTCAGGGTTTGGGCATCGAGCTGCTGGAAGTGAGGCCAGGCTATGCTCGCATGCAAATGGTGGTGCGCAATGACATGCTGAACGGCCACGCGATGTGCCATGGAGGCTTCATTTTTACGCTGGCCGATTCCACGTTCGCATTTGCCTGTAACAGCTACAACGTCCAGACCGTAGCGGCCGGCTGCACTATTGAATTTCTGGCCTCGGCTTTCGAAGGCGAGCGCTTGCAGGCCGAGGCCAGCGAGCAATCTCGCGGTGGCAAGACGGGTGTCTACGATGTTGTTGTCACTAATCCGGAGGGGCGCAAGATCGCGCTGATGCGAGGAAAATCCCATCAGCTGAAAGGCGCTGTCGTCGAGTAGCCCTATCGCCACCAATAAGACGCGTCATCAATTAGACGCTAACGTCATGACCGGACAAAATAAGAATGCACTACCGGGCGTGACCCCTACTGCAGGAGACTACCCATGGCTACATCGCACGCGAGGCCTGCTGATCTTGAGCCCATAGAGACGGCTAGTCAGGATGAGTTGCGCGCGCTGCAGCTGCAGCGTTTGCAGGCAACTCTGCGTCATGCCTATGAGCAAATACCGCACTATCGCGACCGTTTCGATGACAAGGGTGTGCATCCGGACGACCTGAAATCCTTGTCTGACCTGCCGAAATTTCCGTTCACCACCAAGGAGGATCTGCGCAAGAACTACCCGTTCGGCATGTTTGCGGTGCCACGCGAGCAAGTCGTTCGAGTGCATGCGTCCTCGGGCACGACAGGCAAGCCAACCGTTGTCGGTTACACCCGCAACGACATTGAGACCTGGTCGCAGCTGGTGGCGCGCTCGATCCGGGCGGCGGGTGGTCGTGCCGGTGATATCGTGCATGTCGCTTATGGCTATGGCCTGTTCACCGGCGGGCTGGGTGCACACTATGGTGCGGAGCGATTGGGCTGCACCGTAATTCCGATGTCGGGCGGTCAGACCGAGAAGCAGGTGCAGCTGATCAATGACTTCAGGCCGGACATCATCATGGTCACGCCGTCCTACATGCTGAACCTGATTGAAGAATTCGAGCGGCAGGGACTGGATCCGGCAGCTTCTTCGCTGCGCATAGGCATCTTCGGTGCAGAACCCTGGACAGAATCCATGCGCGAAGAGATCGAGCGCCGTGCTGGGCTGGATGCGGTAGATATTTATGGCCTGTCGGAAGTCATGGGCCCGGGGGTGGCGAACGAGTGTATTGAGACGAAGGACGGCCCGGTGATCTGGGAAGACCATTTTTATCCCGAGATCATTCATCCGGTAACCGGCGAGGTAATGACCGATGGCGAGGCTGGCGAACTCGTATTCACCTCGCTGACAAAAGAAGCGATGCCAGTGATTCGCTACCGCACGCGTGACCTGACGCGATTGCTGCCACCGACTGCGCGCAGCATGCGCCGCATGGATAAGATCGTTGGCCGTTCGGATGACATGCTGATCATCCGTGGCGTGAATTTGTTCCCTTCGCAGATCGAAGAGCTGCTGCTGGCTCAGCCATCACTGGCGCCGCATTATCAGTTGGTCCTGACTCGCGACATGCATCTCGATCAGCTTGAGGTGTTGGTCGAGACTCGCGAGGATGTGCGCCATGGCGAGGGTCTGCGCGGCGGAACGGCGTTGGAGCACATGATCAAGTCTTTGATTGGTATTTCCTGCACCGTGACTGTGCTGCCGCCGAATGGCGTCGAGCGCACTCAGACAGGCAAGGCGAAACGGATAGTCGATCGGCGCCGATAAGCGCAACAAGCACAGCCGGTAACAGCCCTGGCAGGGGAGCATGGATTCGAACCACGCCGGCCGGCTTGGACACCGGTCTGTCCCCCTGGACACTCCCCTTTGCATGGCAGCCGGTGGCGAAAGCCCTGACTGACCGTGACACTATTTTCCTTCGTTGGTAGGCGACGGGCTTGAGGCGACTCAGCGGGTGAGGGATCGCGCTTGGCGAAGCTCAAGCGATACGTGATCTGCAGCGCTGAGAATGTTCGCTCCACCTCTGAGGACAAGCACATGGCGCAGTACTTCGGATCATCGCTCACAGCGCTGGAATCGCCGGCAGAGAAGGTTCCGCCCGCATGGGTCGATGATTCGCTTGCGGTCATTGTTGGTCAGATCGTCGAGTATCAGGTGCCGCCGCATGCGATTGATGGACTCGATCGTCTGTACGGCAGCCTGTACGCCTGCTGGCGTTTCCTGCGGCTGTGCGATCCTGTGCTCCCGCATACCTGGATCGCGTATCAGCGAGGTGAGATCGTGGGTGTGCTGCTATTCAGGGTCAATGCCGGGCGAGTTCGCGTACTGACAGAAATGTTCATCCTTGACGAGGCCATCGCGACTGCATTCGCTCGTGATGTATTCAGTCGCTACTGCGATACTGTAGAGATCGATTTCAATGCGATCGGTTTGACTTCTCCATTTACGCGTATGGCCTGCCAGCATTTCGCGTTTTCTGAAAATTATGTGCTTACGTTGCCTGCCTCCGTGGAGAGCTATCAGCGGTCGCTGGGCAAATCCACCCGCAAGACGCTTCGGGGTTACAGTAACCGACTACTGCGAGATCATCCGGGTTTCGAATGGCAATGCAGTCTTTCGGATACGCTGCCGCGCCATGTGCAGCGCGCATTGGTGCAGCAGCTGCAGGAATTCAAGCGCGCCAGCATGACCGCGCGCGGCAAGCAGGCGCAGATCGATGCTCACGAGACCACCCAGCTGCTGCAGATGGCGGCTGATTGCGGGATGTTTGGCCTGGGAACAGTCAACGGAAAACTCTGCGCTGGTTCGCTGGCATTGAAAATAGGCGATAGCTACGTGATGATGCTGTGCGCTGCCGATCCCGCGTTTTCCGCTCACCGACTCGGGCTGCTCGCTTGTTACTGGTCGCTCTGCGACTGCATCATGCAGGGTGCGCGGCAGTGCCATTTGCTCTGGGGACGCTATCGTTACAAAGAACAATTGCTTGCAGTACCAATCTCATTGCACCGCCTGAGGATGTATCGCTCTCGTTGGCATATGTTGTTTCGCCCGATGGGTATCGCTTGCATGACCGTTCAAGGGTTGTCACAGCGTTGTCGTGCATGGCTGAGAAGCGACATGCCAAACCGCCAAAGCCGCATCGTGCGTGATTTTTTCAGTTTTCTCAAGAGACCGGGCTCAACCCCTGAAGCGACGCCACTGCAGAAATAGATCAGCCGATGGGATAGTCAATCCCCTCGATTTCTGAGCTGTCGAAAAAAGCCGCTCCCGAAGGAGCGGCAAGTTTTTTTAGCGACGCCGAGATGCATGAACCCTCTGCGGCGTAATCCCTGGGTGCGTTCATGGGGCGGGCGGACTGACGACGCCAGTGGTACCCGGCGTCACCGTTCCCACGCCGGACAGCGTAGTGATCGGCGTGACAGTCGTCGTCGGCGTCGCGGTACCCGTTGTCGTACCCGCAGTGGCTGCGGTGCTCGTGGTGTCGTTTGTAATTCCAGTCGCGGTGCCCGTCGTGCCACCGGTCGGAGTACCGGTCGGAGTACCGGTTGTGATACCGGTCGTCGTACCGGTCGTCGTTCCGGTCGTTGTGCCGGTCGTTGTGCCGGTCGTCGAGGCAGAGGCCGCGCGCCTGGTGCCCGCCGTGGCCACGATCTGGCCGCGCAGTTCACCCTGCAGGAAGGCCGTCGAGGTGATTTCATAGTACAGATTGCCACCAGTGAGCGCTGTACCCTGCGTGCCGGTGAGTGTGGTGCGTGCAATCCATATGCCCGAGCCCTGCGTTGTCTCGCGCAGGCTGTTGATCACTGGGCCGACGGTGCCAGCTGCGCCCTGTCTTAGGCTGGCGCCCGTCCCAGTAATGCCTGACGAGACAATCACTGAGGTGAGCACACGGTCACGCGGTCGGTAGACCGTGATCGTCGCCGCGGTTGCTGTGCTGGATGTGGGGGGCACGGCAAGTGCTCCGGTCATCACATTGGTGAAGAATAGCGGACGAGTCGCAGCGACGGTGTTAGCCGCCGTGCTGGTGGTGCCGCTGCCAGTGCTAGCAATGCCGCTGGTGCTGCCGCTGCCAGTGCCAGAGGTGCCTGATCCAGTCGAGTTATCGTTGATTACGCTGCTGCTCATTGTGCTGTTGTTGACGCTTTTTGCTGTATTGCCCGGTGTGGTGGCATTACTCGTCGTCGTGTCGGCTGTCCCACTGGCGACTATGCTTGCGGTACTCGCTCCCGCGCTGGTGGTGCCGGTGCCGCTACCACCAGTAGCGCCGGTTGTTGTGCCCGAGGTGCTAGTGGTCGTGCTGGTACCGCTGGCGGGAATCGCTGATCCGCTCTTGGGCAGCTGAACCAGAATCTGGCCGCGAATTTCACCATCAGGGAAAGCCGCGCTGTGGACGTTGAAGTAGAAGCTGCCTGCGCGCAGCGTATTTAACTGCTCCACACTTAGCACGGTGCTGGCAGTCCAGATGCCGCTGCCGCTGCTGCTCTCTGTGAGTTGCAATGCCACGGGGCCGGAGACGCCGCGCGGCGCGGCATGAATGTGCGCCGCTGTGCCCGCGATATCCGCAGTGACGACGGTGGCCTTCATCTGACGCGTCTCGGGGTCGACCACGACCACCCCAGTGGCCGTGGCGGCTGTGTTCACCAGTGGCACTTCTTCAGCGCCGGTCAGGGTGGCAGAAAAAACATGGTTCGGTACCGTGCTGTTGGCAGAGTTCACTTGATTGAGATTCGATCGGGTGGCGGTCGGGTTGATGGGGTTGCTGTCGCTGCCGCAGCCTGTCAGCACCAGCAGCAGTAATGCAGGGATCCACCCGGAAGTGAATCGCGTCAATGAAAAAGCTTTCATGAGTCGTCCTCTGGTTGAGAAATACTCCCTGTAAAAATGAGCGCTGCGTTAACGGTCGGGCTGGCCTTGCCGCACCGAAGGTGAGTCGCAGTCTGAGGAATGTCCGTACAGGCGCGTTGCTGGTCTAAGCAGTGTGCGTGCCCACCGGGCGTGGCTGGCGAGCGCTATGGATGGGCAAGGCTGGATCAGTGAGCATCGTAAGAATTACCGGCGCCTCTGAAAAAATTTCGGCAGGTGCGCCTGCATGGCTGGGTTACCATTCGGATTCATCATCGAAATCGCAAACCCCATGTCAGAGACAGACTTACGTCCAGGACAATCAATCGAGCTGCTCAAGGCGCTGCATATCCTGACCCGCGATGGCAAGATGAATCAGGACAGCCGCCGCAAGCTCAAGCAGGTCTATCATCTTTTCCAGTTCATCGAACCTTTGCTTCAGCAGCTGTCATCCAAGGGACGGCCAGTCACGCTAGTGGATCACGGCGCAGGAAAATCTTATCTGGGCTTCATTTTGTACGATCTTTTTTTCAAGGATCGTGATGACGATTCACATATCTACAGCATAGAGTCGCGTACCGAGCTGGTAGACAAAGCGCGCGATCTTGCCGATCGTGCGGGTTTTGCCCGCATGTCGTTTCTTCCGCTATCGGTGGCCGAGTCCACCGAGTCGCCCTTGTTGCCTGACACAGTGGACATGGTCACCGCGCTGCATGCCTGCGATACCGCCACAGATGATGCGATCAGCTTCGCTCTCAAAAAGCTGGCATCTTTCATCGTGCTGGTGCCTTGCTGCCAGGCGGAAGTCGCCGCGACCTTGCGGCGCCTGAAGGGAAAATCGCTCACGCGTGATGTGCTCACCGAGATCTGGCGCCATCCCATTCATACTCGCGAGTTTGGCAGTCACCTGACGAATGTGCTGCGATGTCTGCAACTCGAAGCGCACGGTTATCAGGTAAACGTGACGGAGCTGGTTGGCTGGGAACATTCAATGAAGAATGAACTGATCATCGCCAGTCAGCATCGTGATGTACCGCGACAGCGCGCTGCAAAACGTCTGCAGCAGATACTGGCCGATATCGGGCTGGAGGAAATGTCGGAGCGCTTCTGGGTGCCGGCCTGATGACCTGAGCGATCAGGGTGTCTCGGGCCGTCTCAGAGACACGTTTACGGGCTGGGTTGACCCTGCGTCGGCGGACGCATCAGTGTGGTTGCTGGCAGCGAGTGGCTGGCAACAAAAATTTCATGCAGCAGCAGACTGAAGCTTCCAATCAGCATTGTCATCGTGGCGACGAACATGAAGGCAATCAGCGAATCAAGTTTCAGGTTCAGCGAGTCGTCGATGAACAGAACCACGACCACCATGCACACCAGGATCATGCAGCAGGCAGACAAACCGACTGCGCGATGAATGGCGGTTGCTCGACGGCGCAGTACCGAGAGTTCGTGCACCAGCACCGGTCGCAGTCCGAGGCCGCCAGAGAGTTTTTCTTCCAGCGTTTCCTGGCGGTCGCTGATCCTCTCAAGCCGGTTGGTCAGCACGCGCATCTGGATCATTACGCCAAGCATCAGCAGTGCGGGTGTGATCGCCACGCTGATCAGGTTACCGATATCGCCAAACAGGGATTTCATCTCGGTTGGGTCGTTAAATAGGGTTAATTTCCATTGTAACTGCTTCTGGCAGTCGCGTTGGATTAGCGCTGGGCTACGCCGTCTGCGAGTTGGCTCGCACCTGCCGCCCCGGGCAATCGGCGCGACGGATGCGGCGTCTCTTCGATAACGCCGGCAGTGTGTGTCCGGGCCAGGGCTTGGTGCCTCGCAAAGTCTGCCTGCACTCCCTGAACTATGCTTGGCACCCCGGTTTCAGCAGCTGATTCGGTTGCTGCAATGCGATCGGTGAAGAATTTATTTTGTATTTTTGCAGAAATAGAATAAGTTCTCGGATCGGCGCGAGGGCCAGTGCGTTGCACGGACGACCGACAAAAATATTAGTAAAAAAATAAAAATTTCGGAGACAGGCAGGATGGAACCCACTTTACTGGCGGAGCAGATCCCGGCACAGCACACCCACCGGGGTGCCAGCATCCCGGCGCAAGACAGCACTGATGCCCGGCCGGGCAAGCGCTGAACAATTCTCCGGCCCCTCGTCAAGACCTCAAGGAGCAACCATGTCGGACATCATCCTGGAGACCCGGGATCTGACGCGCGAGTTCAAAGGATTCGTCGCCGTCAATCAGGTGAACCTGAGAGTACAGCGCGGCCATATTCATGCGCTCATCGGCCCTAACGGTGCAGGCAAGACCACTTGTTTTAACCTGCTGACAAAGTTTCTTGCGCCGTCATCGGGACAGATACTGTTCAACGGTCGTGACATCACGATGCAACAGCCTGCGCAGATCGCGCGCTTGGGCATCATCCGTTCATTTCAGATTTCTGCGGTCTTCCCTCACCTGACTGTGCTGGAGAATGTACGCATCGGCTTGCAGCGTAATCTGGGCACCTCCTTTCATTTCTGGAAGAGCGAGACCACGCTGGACCAGCTGAGTGATCGCGCGATGCAGTTGCTGGGGGAGGTCGGCCTGTCCGATTTTGCCAAAAGCGTGACGGTTGATCTGCCCTATGGCCGCAAGCGCGCGCTGGAGATTGCAACCACGCTGGCGATGGAACCCGAGTTGATGCTTCTCGACGAGCCCACGCAGGGCATGGGCCATGAGGACGTCAAGCGCGTGACCGACCTGATCAAAAAGGTGTCGAAGGGTCGCACCATCCTGATGGTCGAGCACAACATGAGCGTGGTAGCCGGTATCAGCGATCGCATCTCGGTGCTGCAGCGCGGCGCGATACTGGCCGAGGGCGATTACCAGACCGTATCGCAGAACCCGCAGGTGCTGGAGGCCTACATGGGCAGCGCCACGGTGCTAGCAGGAGCCCACTGATGAGCAAGGCACTCGAGATCAGGAATCTGCAGGCCTGGTACGGCGAATCGCACATCTTGCATGATGTGAATTTTTCGGTCGAGAAGGGCGAGGTCGTCACGCTGCTCGGTCGCAATGGCGCGGGTCGCACGACCACATTGCGCGCGATCCTGGGCCTGACCGGACGTCGTGAAGGGTCGGTGAAGATCGATGGTGTGGAATCGATCGCAATGCCCACGCATCGTATTGCGCATCTTGGTGTCGGTTACTGCCCCGAAGAACGTGCGATCTTTTCATCGTTATCAGCAGAAGAAAACCTGATGCTGCCACCCACGCTGATGCCGGGCGGGATGTCGGTGGATGAGATTTATCAGATGTTTCCTAACCTGGCTGAGCGCCGTCACAGCCAGGGTACGCGGCTGTCGGGCGGCGAGCAGCAGATGCTGGCGGTGGCGCGCATTTTGCGAACAGGTGCCAAGCTCTTGCTTCTCGATGAAATCTCCGAAGGCCTCGCGCCTGTGATTGTGCAGGCACTGGCGCGCATGATTACGACACTGAAAAGCCAGGGCTACACCATCGTGATGGTCGAGCAGAACTTCCGCTTCGCTGCGCCGCTTGCCGACCGTTTCTACGTGATGGAGCACGGCCAGATTGTCGAACAGTTCGCTTCGGGTGAGCTGGAGGCCAAGACCTCTGTGCTGAACGAATTGCTGGGAGTCTGAGATGGAATTTTTTGGTATTCCCATGGCTGCTCTGTTGGGACAGCTGCTGTTGGGGCTGGTGAACGGCTCGTTCTACGCAATGCTGTCTTTAGGGCTGGCAGTGATTTTTGGTCTGCTCAATGTGATCAATTTTGCGCATGGCGCGCTGTACATGATGGGTGCCTTCCTCACATGGATGGGCCTGAATTATTTTGGTATCAATTACTGGGTTATGCTGATCGTCGCCCCTGTCATGGTGGCGATCTTCGGCATCGTCATCGAAAAGACCATGCTGCGCTGGCTGTACAAGCTCGATCATTTGTACGGGCTGTTGCTGACCTTTGGCATCACACTGATGATAGAGGGCGTGTTCCGTTCTTTCTATGGCGTGTCCGGTCAACCTTACTCGGTGCCGTCCCAACTGACGGGCGCAACAGATCTGGGTTTCATGATGCTGCCGAACTATCGTGCATGGGTAGTCTTCGCATCGCTGGTCGTGTGCCTTGCGACCTGGTTCGTAATCGAGAAGACCCGCCTGGGGGCTTATCTGCGGGCGGGCACAGAAAATCCCAAGATGGTCGAAGCTTTCGGCATCAACGTACCGCTGATGGTCACGCTCACGTATGGATTTGGAGTTGCGCTCGCTGGGTTCGCCGGCGTGCTCGCTGCGCCCGTGCTCCAAGTGTCACCGCTGATGGGATCGAACCTGATCGTCGTTGTCTTTGCCGTGGTCGTGATCGGCGGCATGGGTTCCATACTCGGATCCATCGTCACCGGTCTCGGATTGGGTGTGCTCGAAGGTCTTACCAAAGTGTTTTATCCGGAGCTGTCGGCGACGGTAGTGTTCATCATCATGGCGATCGTGTTGCTGGTTCGCCCCGCCGGCCTGTTCGGCCGTGAGAAATAAGGAGCCGCTGCGATGCTGAGAAAGCTGGGTTATGCCGCCGTTCTGATCGGCGCTCTCGCCGCACCGTTCTTTCTTTATCCGGTGCTGCTGATGAAGATCATGTGTTTCGCACTGTTTGCCTGTGCATTCAATCTGCTGATCGGCTTTACTGGCCTGCTCTCGTTTGGTCATGCAGCGTTTTTCGGGGGTTCCGCTTACATCGCCGGTCATGCGCTGAAAGTCTGGGGCGTGCCGACCGAAATCGGTCTTGCCCTGGGCGTGCTCTATGCGGCCATCATGGGTTTTGTGATCGGCAAGCTGGCGATACGCCGGCAGGGTATTTACTTCACGATGATTACGATGGCACTGTCGCAGATGGTGTTCTTTGTGTTCCTGCAGGCGCCTTTCACCGGTGGTGAAGATGGCTTGCAGTCGATACCACGGGGGACGCTGCTGGGCAGTATCGACCTGAAGAACGATCTCACCATGTACTACGTGGTACTCGGCATCGTGGTGCTGTCCTTCTTGCTGGTGGTGCGGATCATTCATTCACCGTTTGGACAGGTACTCAAGGCCGTGCGCGAGAACGAACCGCGCGCGATCTCACTCGGTTACGACACCGATCGTTACAAGTTGCTGGCGTTCGTGCTCTCGGCCGCGCTGGCGGGACTGGCCGGTTCGACCAAGGCCGTCGTGCTGGGTTTTGGTACGCTCACGGACGTGCACTGGTCGATGTCAGGATTGGTGGTACTGATGACGCTGGTCGGTGGCATGGGCACGTTATTTGGCCCAGTGCTGGGCGCGATCATCATTATCGTGCTGGAAAACAAGCTCGGCGACCTGGGCTCTTGGCTGGCGAAGATCTCGCATGTGGAGTGGTTCAATACGATCGGCGAATCGGTCACCATGGTGACTGGCTTGATTTTTGTGATCTGTGTGCTCGCTTTTCGGCGTGGCATCATCGGCGAACTTGCTGCCCGCCTGCGTTAAGAATCGTTCTGGAGAGTAAGCCATGAGTGCCGCCAAGTTTCACTGGGAAGACCCGCTGCTGTTGGATGAGCAGCTGACCGAAGAAGAGCGCATGGTGCGCGATGCCGCGCGCGCCTACGCGCAGGACAAGCTGATGCCGCGAGTGCTGGAATCCTTTCGTCATGAAAAGACCGACCCGGCGATCTTTCGCGAGATGGGTGAGCTTGGGCTGATGGGCCCGACCATTCCGGCGGAGTATGGCGGTGCTGGCTTGAACTATGTGAGCTATGGCCTGATCGCGCGTGAGATCGAGCGCGTGGACTCTGGTTTCCGCTCGATGATGAGTGTGCAGAGCTCACTTGTGATGTTGCCGATCTATGAATTCGGCACTGAGGACCAGCGCAAAAAATATCTGCCAAAGCTGGCCAACGGTGAATGGATAGGCTGCTTCGGTCTTACTGAGCCCAATCATGGCTCCGACCCCGGCGGTATGGAGACCCGTGCAAAAAAAGTCGATGCTGGCTACAGTTTGAGTGGCTCGAAAATGTGGATCAGTAACAGCCCGATCGCTGATATTTTTGTGGTGTGGGCCAAAGATGATGAAGGCAAGATCCGCGGTTTCATTCTCGAAAAAGGCTGGAAGGGTTTATCTGCCCCAGCGGTTCACGGCAAGATGGGCTTGCGTGCATCGACAACCGGCGAGATCGTGATGGATCAGGTTTTCGTGCCGCAGGAGAACGCTTTCCCCGAGGTGCGCGGTCTCAAAGGCCCGTTCACCTGCCTCGATTCAGCGCGTTTTGGCATCTCGTGGGGGGCGCTCGGTGCAGCAGAATTTTGCTGGCATACCGCGCGTCAGTACACACTGGATCGCAAGCAGTTTGGCAAGCCACTGGCATCGAATCAGCTGATCCAGAAAAAGCTCGCCGATATGCAGACCGAGATCACGCTGGCGCTGCAAGGCTGCCTGCGCCTTGGCCGCATGCGCGACGAAGGCAAGGCAGCCGTCGAGATCACCTCGATCATGAAGCGCAATTCCTGTGGCAAGGCGCTGGAGATCGCGCGCATGGCCCGTGATATGTTGGGCGGCAATGGCATCAGCGATGAATACGGCGTCGTGCGCCATATGCTGAACCTGGAAGTGGTAAACACTTATGAGGGCACGCATGATATCCACGCGCTGATCCTCGGTCGCGCGCAGACTGGCATACAAGCCTTTTTCTGAGCACATCATGGCCTCGGCGCTAGCAGGCATCCGGGTCGTCGACCTCTCGCGCGTGTTGGCCGGGCCGTGGTCCACACAAAATCTCGCCGATCTTGGCGCCGAGGTGATCAAGATCGAACGTCCCGGCACGGGCGACGATACTCGCAGCTGGGGTCCGCCTTTTGTCGATCGTATCGATACGGAAGGACGCGATGCGGCGTATTTCTTTTGCGCGAACCGTAACAAGCGTTCACTGACGCTAGACTTCACGCTTCCTGAAGGCCGTGAGATCCTGATCGGGTTGATCAAACAAGCCGATGTGCTGGTCGAGAATTACAAGGTCGGCGGGCTAAAGAAATATGATCTCGACTATGCTTCCGTCGCATTAATCAATCCCCGGCTGGTTTACTGCTCGATTACTGGCTTTGGGCAGGATGGCCCGTATGCCGAGCGCCCTGGCTATGATGCCCTGATTCAGGCCATGGGTGGTCTGATGAGCATTACCGGCGAGCCGGATGAGATGCCCGGCGGCGGCCCGCAGAAAGTCGGCGTCGCGGTGGTGGACTTGCTGACCGGCCTGTATGCGACGAATGCGATACTCGCCGCGTTGTTTCATCGTGAAAGAACGGGTGAGGGGCAGCAGATCGATATCGCCTTGCTGGACGTACAGGTGGCAGCACTGGCGAATCAGGCGGGCAATTATCTGTTGAGTGGCAAGGTGCCGCAGCGCATGGGTAGTGCGCATCCTTCCATCGTGCCGTATCAGCCTGTCGCTTGCAAGGATGGTTATCTGATGCTTGCGATTGGCAATGACACTCAGTTCGCCGGTCTGTGTCGCGCAGCCGGAGCACCGGATGTCGCCAGCGATGAACGCTTCGCGAGCAATGAGGCGCGGGTACATCATCGTCAGGCCTTGCGCGACTGGCTATTCCAAGTCATGCAGACAAAGACTACCGATGAATGGTGTGCGCTGGCGAAGCGCGAGAATTTTCCCTGCGGTCCAATCAACACCATCGATCGAGTATTTCGTGATCCTCAGGTTCAGGCGCGCGGCATGCAGCTGCGGCTGCACTCAGCAGCACATGGTGATCTGGATCTGGTTGCATCGCCGATCAGGATGTCGAAAACGCCGGTCAGTTATCGCAGAGCGCCGCCCGCGCTCGGACAAGATAATGCAGAACTCTTGCGCGAGCTGGGATATGCCGAGGAGCAGCTTGATCGCTTGAGGAACAAGCAGGTGATCTGAGACGCTTTGAACATTGCATCGGCGATCAGCGGGTCGCGCACGCCAGAAAGGCTTGATGCGTGCTGAGATAGATACGGCCTTTCATCTGTTCGCCCAGTGGTGTGTCGCGCAGGCGATCCAGTACGGGCCCTTTGATTTCTGCGAAATGCAGCTCGATTTGTCGTTCAGCGAGGCCGCGCTGTAGCTCGGTCAGCATCACCAGCGCCGTGGTGTCGAGCTGATTGACGGCTGACAGGATCAGCAGCAGGTGGCGCGTCTCAGGTTGTTGCTGAAGCAGGCTTTCAATTTTTTCTTCCAGTACTTGCGCATTGGCGAAATAAAGACTTTCATCGATGCGCAGCGCAATCAGGCCGGGCTGCGTCTCGACGTGATGCCGTTCGATATTTCGAAAATGCTCGGTGCCCGGAACCCGGCCAACGACGGCCATGTGCGGATGACTGCTGCGCCAGACCAGAACGGCCAGTGACAGTGCAACGCCGATGACGATGCCTTCTTCGACACCGAAGACGACCACACCAAAGAAAGTCAGCAGCAGGGCAATCGCATCGGCTTTGTCGTAGTGCCAGGCGTCTTTGAGTGTTTGCATGTCGATCAGCCCCAGCACCGCAACGATGATGGTGGCAGACAGCACGGTATGCGGCAGATAGTGGAACCAGGAGGTCAGTCCGATCAGTACCACACCCATCATCAGTGCCGATATCACACCAGCCACAGGTGTGTTTGCACCTGCCGAAAAATTCACCACTGAGCGCGCGAAGCCGCCAGTGACCGGAAAGCCGCCAGACAGTGCGCTGGCGATATTTGCTGCGCCAATGCCCAGCAATTCGCGATCAGGCTGGATGCGTTGTGCGCGTTTCATCGCCAGCGATTGTGCTACCGAGACGCTTTCGACGAAACCGACCAGTGAAATCAGTATGGCGGGTACCCACAGTGCATGCAACGCATCCCAGCTGGGCAGTGACAGGGCGAGTACGGGAAGGCCTGCAGGGACCTTGCCTACGATGGAGACCTGCGCAGTTTCATCCAGATGCAGACTCGCAACGATGGCGGTCGAGAGGATCACAGCGGTCATCGGTGCGAGTTTGCTGAGCAATTCAGCTGCTTTGACTGGAACACCGATTCGTTTCAGCAGCACCGCGAGGTGAGAGCGAGCGAAGAACAGGAAGACCAGCGCCGTAATGCCGATGCTTGCGGTGACGACGTTTGTTTCGGGCAGGTGCTTGATCAAGCTCTCAAGCGTCGAGAGCACGCCGGTTGAAGAGAATGTCATGCCGAGCAGGTATTTGATTTGCCCTACCGCTATCAGTACTGCAGAGCCTGAGATGAAGCCGCTGATGACAGGATGACTGAGGAACCAGGCGAGGAAGCCCAGACGCAGCAAGCCAGCACCGATAAGCATCAGGCCCGACAGCAGCGCCAGAAGGATCGCCATCGCCAGATACTCGGGCGTCCCCTGCGCCGCCAGTGGAGCGAGCGAACTGGCGGTCATCAGCGATGCGACCGCCACCGGACCCACGGCGAGGGTCATGCTGCTACCCAGCAGTGCATAAGCAATCAAGGGCAGAATGCTGGCATACAGCCCGACCTCAGGAGGCAAGCCCGCAAGCATTGCGTACGCGAGGCTTTGCGGTATCAGCATGACCGTCACGATCAGGCCGGCGATCACATCACCGCTCAGCCAGTCTCGCTGGTAATGCCTGAGCCATGCCGGCATCCACGCCTGAATCCGCATGGCTCAGCTGCCCTCTGGTCTGGCCAGCCATTCATGACCCTTGAGCATCAAGTTCCAGTACACCCCGGGAAGAATATTTTTCTTTAGTATCCATGCCGACGAGCGAGGGACGGTAGGGTCCAGCGGAAAGGTGGGCAGCAGCTTGCCGCCAAAGCCAAATTCAGCAAGCACGATCTTGCCTTTCTCGACGGTCAGCGGGCAGGAACCATAGCCATCGTACTTGGTCGGCAGCTCACGTCCGCTGCGCAGGGCGAGCAGATTCTCTGCCACGACGACAATCTGCTTGCGCGCTGCAGCGGCAGTTTTTGCGTTCGGTGATGAAGAGACATCGCCGAGGCTGAAGATATTCGGATAGCGATTGTGCTGCAGCGTCACCTGATTCACATCGACCCAGCCCTCGGCGTTTGCCAGCGGGCTTTGTTTCACGAAATCAGGTGCGGTTTGTGGCGGCGTGACGTGAATGAAATCAAAGCGCTTTTCAATTTGCACGGCATTGCCGCTCGCGTCTTTTTCTTCGAACCATGCGCGTTTCGCCGGGCCATCGATAGCTACCAGTTTCGAATTGAAATGCAGATGGGCGTTGTAGCGCTTCACATAATTCATCAGCGGAGGCACGAAATCCGCGACGCCGAACAGTACCGCGCCCGCGATATGGAAATCGACCTGAATATTTTTCAGTATGCCTTGATGCTCCCACTCGGAACAGGATAGATACATGGCTTTCTGTGGGGCACCCGCGCACTTGATCGGCATCGGCGGCTGCGTGAAGATCGCGCTGCCGGATTTCATATTGCGTACCAGTTCCCAAGTGTAAGGCGCGAGGTCGAACCGGTAATTCGATGTTACGCCATGCTTGCCCAGCGTTTCTTCTAAGCCGGGGACACCTTTCCAGTCCAGTTTCAGGCCAGGTGCAACGATGAGGTTTTGATAGCTGACCGTACTTCCGTTATCCAGCATTACCTGTCGGTTGTCGGGATCAAAGCCGGTCGCGGCGGCGCGTATCCAGGTGACGCCGGCGGGCATGACCTCGGCCATGTCGCGCACACTGTCGCGCGCATCAAACTCGCCGGCTCCGACCAAGGTCCATGACGGCTGATAGTAGTGCTTGTTGCTGGGCTCGATGATGGCAATCTGCAGATTGGGCTGGCGTTTCTTCAGGCTGGCAGCCAGTCCGATACCGGCACTGCCGCCGCCGACAATCAGGATGTCCTGACTCTCGCTCCAGTTGCAGGCGGCTGCGGCGGCGCCCGACATCGCGGCCGGCGATGATTGACCCTTGGCCAAGCGATACAGATGTTGCGAACGGGCGCCGGTACGACAGAATGCCAGCACCGGGCCGGGCCGGATGGCCAGCAGCTCGGCAAATTTTCTGGCCTGCGGTTCGGTGATCTGCCCACTGATCACGGGCAGGTAGTCGTAATTCAGGCCTGCTGCCTTGGCGGCCGCTTCGAGTTCGGCACTGCTCGGCTGGTCTGCGCCTCCCTCACCGTCGGGCCGATTGTTGATCACGGTCTTGAAGCCCATCGCAGCAATTTCGGGCAGGTCGGACGCGCTGATCTGAGGCCCTGTGCTGAATTTCTCGGTATGCCGGGTGACGTTCGCTGACATGCTGATCTCCTCTGGTGGTGACTTTTGGCGCAGCTTGGGTGCGGGTACCACGGTATCTCGCTTTCAACAATTACATTATATTGACAAATAAATTGTTAGTCAATATAATGTAATTACGTTAAATATAATAGCGGAGCCCTGCCATGACTGATTCACCAAATCCCCAAGTTCACGGAATCTTCGATCCCGTCACTTGGACGGTCACCTATGTAGTCTATGAAAAAGAGGGCTCGGCTTGCGCCATTATTGACTCTGTGCTGGACTATGACCCGAAATCCGGCCGCACTCGCACCGAGTCCGCCGACAGGGTGATCGAATTCGTCAAACAGAAGAACCTGAAGGTTGAATGGATACTGGAGACGCACGCACACGCGGACCATGTCACGGCAGCGCCTTATCTCAAGCAGAAACTCGGCGGCAAGACGGCTATCGGCGATCACATCACGACTGTGCAGCAGGTATTCAAGGATATTTTCAATCTGGAGCCGGACTTTGCGACCAATGGCTCGCAGTTCGATCACCTGCTGAAAGACGGCGAAGCATTTCGTTTTGGTGCGCTGTCGGGATCGACGTTGTACGTGCCTGGACATACGCCGGCTTGCGTCGCTTTCCATATTGGCGATACGGTGTTCGTCGGTGACACAATGTTCATGCCGGACGTGGGCACGGCACGCTGCGATTTCCCCGGCGGCGATGCAAAGACGCTGTATGCGTCAGCGAGGAAAATCCTCAGTCTTCCCGATGCAACACGGTTGTTCATGTGTCACGACTACCCACCCAATGACAGACCCGTTGCGTTCGAGACCACCGTAGGCGAGCAGCGGCGCAAGAATATTCATGTGCATGACGGTATCAGCGAGGCGCAGTTTGTCGAGATGCGTACTCGGCGCGATGCCACGCTGGAGATGCCGGTGCTGATTTTGCCAGCGGTACAGGTGAATATCCGCGCGGGCGAGATGCCGCCCAAGGATACGAATGGCGTGGCGTATCTGAAGATACCGGTGAATGCGCTCTGAATCGGCAAGTCGACAGACGAAAAAAAGCCCGCGAAGTTCGCGGGCTTTTTGTTGACGCTTGCCGATGATTACAGGCCGGCGTTCTGCTGTGCCACCATCATGTACAGCATCGGGATGGACAGCATCGTGTTGAAGCGCGAAGTCAGCATCGCCAAGCGGGCTGCTGCTGCTTTTTCTTCGGGCTCGACGGTCACGATGCCCAGCGCTTTTTTCTGGTTTGGCCAGATGATGAACCAGACATTGAACGCCATGACCAGTGCGAGCCACATGCCGATGCCAATCGCGTGCACTGGCTGCTGCAGGCCAAGCGCGGCGACGAGGTAACCATTCATCCAGGCCAGCAGCGCGCCGGTGACGACCGTAGCCAGCGCCGCGTAACGGAACCAGAACAACGCAGTGGGTGCGATGACCTTGCCGATCGCCGGTTTTTGCTCGTCGGGGATTTTCGGCATTGAGGGAATCTGTACGAAGTTGAAGTACCAGAGCAGGCCGATCCACATCACGCCCGAGACCACATGCAGCCATCGCATGAAGAATGCGCCCCACGCATGACCAAATTGCGGGCCCACGCCAGAGACGCCCGCAGAGATCAGCACCAGCAGAATCAAAATGACCACGCCGGCGATGATGGTACGTCCCAAAGATTGCAGAACTGCAGCCATAAAACCTCCCTGAAATGAACTTCATCTGTTTTTATTGGGGCGGAGAATATCGCTGCAGCCCATCACCTGTCGCAGCGGGCCGAATTGCCCCTTATGTAACTACGCGCCGAAGTATAGCCCAAGCCAGCATTTTCGATCGGCTGCTGCCTTGCCTGACTGCGGGCACTCAATCCTCGGGCGTGGCGGCACTGATGTCGATCGCGGTTTTCCCCCCAGCGAGTGTCAGTGTCAGTCGTTGCGGAGCGAGAATTTCGGCGGGGCGCCGCAAAATCTTGCCCGCACCATCGGAGACGATGGCATAGCCACGCTCCAGTGTACGCTGCGGCGCCAGCAGTTCAAGCTGCTCGCGCGCAGAGGCTAGCGCATGCTGACGAGAAACTTTTCCCTGGCTGAATGCCGTATGCAAGCGCGTTGCCTGTGCTGTTACGCGCGCACGGGCCATCCGGGTATCCGGCATCGCATGCCGCAAGCGGTTGGTGATGTGATCCAGCCGAAAGCGCGCTGCTGTCACCGGGCTTGATGTCGCATGACTGAGACGTATCGCTAGCCCACTCAGTTTGAGTTTATGGTGGTTGATCGCAGTGGACGGACTTTGCAGCCGGTGCGCCAGCCAGTCCAGCGTCTGCTCGCGCTCGTCCAAATGCCGGCGCAGTTGATGGCTGAGGCCGTGAGCGAGTTCTTCCAGCTCGGCCACCCAGTCACCCGTCGGTGCGGCGGCCAGCTCCGCAGCCGCCGTCGGCGTTGGTGCGCGCAAATCAGCGACGAAATCTGCGATGGTGACGTCAGTCTCGTGACCCACGCCGGAAATGACTGGCACACGACAAGCCGCGATAGCGCGCGCGACTTGTTCATCATTAAAAGACCACAAGTCTTCCAGGCTTCCACCGCCCCGGCAGACGATGAGCAGATCGCACTCTGCGCGACGCGATGCGATGTGGATCGCCTCGGCGATTTTTTCTGCCGAGCCCTCGCCTTGTACTGTGGTCGGATACAGCACCAGCGCAATGTGCGGCGCACGCCGCCGGAATGTGGTGAGTACATCGCGCAAAGCTGCCGCCTGCGGACTGGTGACGATGCCAATGGTGCGCGGAAAGTCGGGCAGCTCACGCTTGCGCGCTTCGTCGAACAAACCTTCGGCCGCGAGCTTTGCTTTAAGGCGCACGAAGGCTTCATACAGATTGCCCACGCCGGCTTTGCGCATGGCCTCGACATTCAGCTGGAAGTCGCCGCGTGCGGCATATAGCCCGACCGTTGCTCTGACTTCAACCTTGTCACCCTCGCGCGGATTGAAATCGACATACTGGGCGCGACCACGGAACATTACCGAACGTACTTGGGCATTGGCATCCTTGAGCGTGAAGTACCAGTGGCCGGAAGCCGCCCGGGTGAAGTTGGAGATTTCGCCGCTGACCCAAGCCAGCGCAAAGCTTTTCTCCAGCAGCCGGCCCACGGCCTGATTCAGCTGGCTGACGGTCAGGATCTGCGTGTTGGCGTTGCTGGGAGTCTGGTTGTCTTCGAACATCAGATTCGGTCCATGGAGGCTGCGGTGAGCCGCATTGTCGCTCGTTCGCTGCCGCCCGTGCATTGAACGGGTATTCGTGAAGCCCTGCCTACCGTGGTGCGCGGCGGGCGGGCAGTGCCGGAATTTCCTGATAAATCATGGACTTCCGCGGTTTCCAGGGCGCTTGCACACACGCTTGTCCACAGACCTTGTGAACAAGATTTTGTCACGAAATCCATGAGAATATAAGGAACAAAGCTGCAGTGAGTGCACGCGAACCCGAGTGCTCAACGCCTGGCTTGCCGGGGGTTGCTGAAGCGGTTACAGTCAGCGTCCATTATTTCCCCAATGCAGGAGTAGCGACTTGCTTGCGATTATCCACGCCGCAGGATGGCCCATCTGGTTTTTGCTGGCCGCATCGGTCGTCGCCATGACCATCATCATCGAGAGGCTGATGTATCTGCGCGCCGCGCGCATTCTTCCGGACGCGCTCTTGCCTGATGTGATTGCCTTGGCCCGCGCCGGCAGCGTCGATGCCGAGACGATCAGCCAACTGGAGCAGAATTCGCCGCTGGGCAGGGTGTTAGCCGCTGGTGTGCGTAATCTCGGCGCATCGCGCGAAGCAATGAAAGAAGCGATCGAAGAAGCCGGCCGAGCGGCTGCGCATCAACTCGAGCGCTACCTGACTACGCTGGGCACGGTGGCGACGCTGGCGCCGCTGATGGGCTTGTTCGGTACCGTGATCGGGATGATCGAGTTATTCGGCGCGACCGGCGGTGTGGGAGCGGATCCCCTGCAGGTCGCGCACGGGATTTCTGTCGCACTTTACAACACGGGTTTCGGACTCGCCGTGGCGATGCCTGCGCTGGTGTTCCATCGGCACTTTCATGCGCTGGTCGATAGCTTCGTGATCGACATGGAGCAGCAGGCGGTGCGTTTCGTCGACACCATGACTGGCGAGCGGAACAGCTGATGAATTTTCGCAAAGGCCAGCGTCGCGCGGCGCCCGAGATTAACCTGATCGCCTTCATTGATGTGCTGCTGGTGATACTGATCTTTCTAATGGTCAGCACCACCTTCAGCCGATACACCAGCTTACAGGTCAGCCTGCCCTCGGCGAGTGGCGACACCTCCGCGTTGCCGAAATCGCTCACCGTCGCCATCGATTCTCAGGGGCGCTATGCAGTCCAGCAACAGCGCATCTCGGCCGGTGATCCGGCGGCGCTATCTTCGGCGCTACGCGAGGCGGCGCAGGGTAATCCGGATATCACAGTCGAGATTCACGCTGATGCCACGGCCAGCCATCAATCAGTGGTGCACCTCATGGAAGCTGCGCGCAATGCCGGTCTCGCGCGGCTGGTGTTTGCCGCTCACTCTGCGCCTTCGCGCTAGCGCGGACATGATACCGCGCGCTTTTCTGGAAACGCTGTTGTCGCGCGAGTGGCAGCGCCGCGGCTGGCTGGCCTGGTTGTTGCTGCCGCTGTCGCTGCTGTTCGGTGTGGTGACGGGCTGCCGGCGCTGGCTCTACCGTATGGGTCTGTTCAGTTCGCACGCAATCGCCGTTCCCGTGATCGTAGTCGGCAATATTTATGTTGGCGGTACCGGCAAGACGCCGCTGGTGATCTGGCTGGTACAGCAATTGCGGGCGTATGGTTATGTGCCCGGCGTGATTTCGCGCGGTCATGGCACGGATGCCGATCAGGTGCGGCAGGTGAGGGAAGATACACCGGTTGCAATCGCTGGTGACGAGCCATTGTTGATTTGTCAGCGCAGCGGCGCGCCGGTATTCGTCGGACAACGTCGTGCAGCGGTAGCAGAATCGCTGCTCGCCGCTTACCCGAACGTGAACGTGCTGATTGCGGATGATGGTCTGCAGCATTATGCGCTGCGCCGCGATATCGAGATCCTGTTGTCCGATGAGCGTGGCGTTGGCAACGGCTGGCTACTGCCCGCTGGGCCGCTGCGCGAGCCAGCATCGCGCCGTTTCGATTTTCATCTGGTGAATGGCGGCGCAGTGGCTGTCGGCAAGCAAACGTTTGCCATGCATTTGCGGGGTAGTGAAGCGCGAGGCCTGAGTGCTCCCCACAGCACCTTGGCACTACACGACCTTCCGGTGACTGCACGCATTGCCGCTGCCGCTGGCATTGGTCACCCTGAGCGGTTCTTTTTGATGTTGAGGAATCTGGGAGTGAACCTGTCGCACACACTGGCGCTGCCGGACCATTTTGATTTTTCCACCAATCCGTTTGCGGATCTTGATGCCGACATCATCCTGATCACGGAAAAGGATGCAGTAAAATGCATTCACAAAGAGGCGATCGCCTCCGACTCGCGTCTATGGGTCGTTCCCGTGCAGGCGGCCATTGATGGTCCGCTGTCAAAATACCTAGTGGAGAAATTGCGTGGATACCCGACTGCTTGACATCCTTGTCTGCCCGTTGTGCAAGGGGCCACTAAAGTACGACAAGCAGGCGCAAGAGCTGATCTGCAATCCTGATCATCTGGCGTATCCAATTCGCGATGGCATTCCTATCCTGTGGGCGGAGGAGGCGCGCGATCTCGCCGCGGCGCCCGGCGACGGTACCGAGTCGGCGCAGTGATTAAGGGTCCCGTATCGTGTCGCGGTGTTCGCGCATGAGTTACACGATCATTATTCCCGCGCGGCTGGCATCGACGCGTTTGCCCAACAAGCCGCTCGCCGATCTTGGTGGCAAGCCGATGATTGTTCGCGTCGCAGAGCGTGCCGCCTTGTCCGGTGCGGCTCGCGTCGTGGTGGCAACGGATCATCCGGATATTCAGTTGGCATGTCAGCAGCATCAGGTCGACGTTTGCATGACACGTGCTGATCATCCCTCCGGGACTGACCGCATCGCTGAAGTGGCCGAGGCACTTGATCTACCTGACGATGCGGTTATCGTTAATGTACAAGGAGATGAACCGCTGATCGATCCCGGCTTGATCGATTCCTGTGCGGCGTTGATATCGTCCGCGGTACCGATGGCGACCGCCGCGCATCCGATTGATTCAATGTCGGATGTCGTCAATCCGAATGTGGTCAAGGTCGTGCTCGATGCGTCTGATTGTGCGCTTTTGTTCTCGCGTGCACCGATACCTTGGCACCGTGACGTTTTCGGCAGCGTCAAGCAGCTTGAAGATCTGAAAGAACTGCCCTCTGGATATCAGCCGCTCAGGCATATTGGCTTGTATGCGTATCGTTGCGATTTTTTGCGGCAGTATCCTGCGCTGCCGGTGTCGCCAGTCGAAAATATCGAAGCGCTCGAGCAATTGCGCGTGCTCTGGAATGGCTTTCGTATTGCAGTGCACCGTGTCGCACAAGCCCCGCATGCTGGCGTCGATACGTCGGAGGATCTTGAGCGAGTGCGCTCTTATTTTGCTCTTTGAGCAAGCCTTTCACCCGCCTTTGACGTCGTGACCATGCGAATCTGTGGTAAGTTTCGGGCAAGCTATTTAAGAGACAATGCTGAGTTGGCAAGCGAGACCGCGGTTTGCAGTGTCGAGAAACGCGTAAGGAAAAAGTAATGCGGCTGATTTTATTGGGGGCGCCGGGTGCGGGCAAAGGAACGCAGGCGGCGTATATCAAAGAGCGATACAACATACCGCAAATTTCTACGGGCGACATGCTGCGCGCATCGGTGAAGGAAGGCACACCCCTGGGTCTTGCAGCAAAAAAAGTGATGGATGCCGGTGGACTCGTCTCGGACGACATTATTATCGGCCTGGTCAGAGACAGGCTACAGCAGCCAGACTGCGCAAACGGTTATCTGTTCGATGGTTTTCCCCGTACGATCCCGCAAGCCGACGCGATGAAAGATGCAGGCGTCGAGATTGATTATGTGCTTGAGATCGATGTACCCGATGAAGCCATCATCGAGCGCATGAGTGGGCGGCGCGTGCATCCGGCCTCGGGTCGCACCTATCATGTCAAATTCAACCCGCCCAAGGTCGCGGGCAAGGATGATCACACCGGCGAAGAACTGATCCAGCGCGACGATGATCGCGAAGAGACCGTGCGCAAGCGACTGTCGGTCTATCACGAGCAGACCAAGGTGCTGGTCGGTTACTACAACGATTGGGCACAATCGGGTCACCCGGGCGCGCCCAAGTACCGCAAGATCGCTGGTGTCGGTCCTGTCGAGGAAATTCGCGACCTGGCGTTTGCGGCGCTGGAGAAATAATCGCAGGCCATGAAAAAAGCGGACCGCCGGTCCGCTTTTTTCATGGTCGAAACAAGCGTCACCGTAGCGATTGTCGATGTCTGAAGCGTGGAGCCGCCGGCGCATTCCGGGTAACACGCGGAGTTTGCAGCAAATCGCAGCACCGTTCCAGAGAGGGCGGGCTGCAGAGGAAGTTAACCACTGTAGGAACTTTTGGAGGAGAGATATGGCAACACAGGGCTTGTGGTTTGCCGTGGTGTGCGGCTTGATCGCCGTCATCTACGGTTTGGTCTCCCGAAGCTGGATTCTCGGCCAGGATGCGGGTAATGCCCGCATGCAGGAAATCGCCGCAGCAATTCAGGCCGGCGCCGCCGCTTACCTCGCTCGTCAGTACCGGACGATTGCGATCGTGGGTGTCGTGCTGGCGATCCTGATCGGAGTTTTCCTTGACGGGCTCACCGCGATCGGTTTCGTGGTCGGTGCGGTGCTCTCCGGTGCGTGCGGCTTCATCGGCATGAATGTGTCGGTGCGAGCCAATGTGCGTACTGCGCAGGCTGCCACGCATGGCATCGGTCCGGCGCTGGATGTGGCTTTCCGTGGCGGCGCGATTACCGGCATGCTGGTCGTCGGCTTGGGCCTGATCGGCGTGTCGCTCTTCTATTACTTCATCGGTGGACTGGAGCATCCCGATTCGGCGACGCTAAAGCCTCTGCTGGGTCTGGCTTTTGGTTCCTCGCTGATCTCTATCTTTGCGCGTCTGGGCGGCGGTATCTTCACCAAAGGTGCGGACGTTGGCGCTGATCTCGTGGGAAAGGTCGAGGCCGGTATTCCCGAAGATGATCCTCGCAATCCTGCCGTGATCGCTGACAACGTCGGTGATAACGTCGGCGACTGTGCAGGTATGGCCGCTGACTTGTTCGAGACTTATGCCGTGACACTGATCGCCACGATGGCGCTGGGCGCGCTGATGGTGGTGTCGGCGCCGGGAGCTGCCGTGATTTACCCGCTGATTCTTGGTGGGGTATCGATCATTGCATCAATCATTGGCGTGATGTTCGTCAAGGCCAAACCCGATATGCGCAACGTGATGCCTGCACTGTATCGCGGACTGATTGTGTCCGGCGTGCTATCGCTGATTGCGTTCTATTTTGTGACGATCACGCTGTTCCCTGAGCCGGTCGTGATGTCAGGTGAGCGAACCGCGAGCGCCATGGCCTTGTTTGGCTCCTGCGTGGTCGGTCTCGTGCTGACAGCTGCCATGGTCTGGATCACCGAGTACTACACCGGTACGGATTTTCATCCGGTGAAGCACATCGCACAGGCGTCGACGACGGGGCATGCAACGAACATCATCGCTGGCATTGGCATCTCGATGAAATCGACTGCCTGGCCGGTGTTGTTCGTCTGCGCGGGCATCGTGGTGTCATACGCTCTAGCCGGTTTGTACGGCATTGCAGTCGCCGCGACGGCGATGCTGTCAATGGCAGGCATCATCGTCGCACTGGATGCCTATGGTCCGATCACTGACAATGCCGGTGGCATTGCCGAGATGGCCGAATTGCCGGACAGCGTGCGTGACATCACTGATCCGCTGGATGCGGTGGGTAACACCACCAAGGCGGTGACCAAAGGCTATGCGATCGGTTCAGCGGGTCTGGCGGCGCTGGTACTGTTCGCCGATTACACGCATGCGCTGCATGCGCGTGGCATCGAGGTCAATTTCGATCTATCCGATCCGATGGTGATCATTGGCCTCTTCATCGGTGGTCTGATTCCTTACCTGTTCGGCGCGATGGCGATGGAAGCCGTAGGTCGTGCAGCCGGTTCGGTAGTGGAAGAGGTGCGTCGTCAGTTCCGCGAGATCCCGGGCATCATGGAGGGCACCGGCAAGCCGGAGTATGGCAAGGCGGTCGACATGCTGACGGCAGCGGCGATCAAGGAAATGATGATCCCCTCGCTGCTGCCCGTGGTGGTTCCCATCGTCGTGGGTCTCGTGCTGGGTCCGAAGGCGCTCGGAGGTCTGCTGATGGGCACCATCGTGACCGGGCTCTTCGTAGCAATCTCGATGTGTACCGGCGGCGGTGCATGGGACAACGCGAAGAAATACATTGAAGACGGTCATCATGGCGGCAAGGGTAGCGAAGCCCATAAAGCTGCGGTGACCGGCGACACCGTCGGTGATCCCTACAAGGACACCGCCGGCCCTGCGGTCAATCCGTTGATCAAGATCATCAACATCGTCGCGCTGCTGATCGTTCCTCTGCTGGGTTCGTCCGGCATGATCGGGTAAGCACAAACGACATCGCAAAGCCTGGCTTTGCGAACCGATAAAGGCAGCTTCGGCTGCCTTTATCGTTAGCGGCGGTATCATTACAACTTGGCTTCTCGCGGCAACCCAAGTTGCGACCGAACGCATTACTATTTTTCTACTCTCGACTCTGGAGCAAGCATGGAATTCAAGAACAATGTCTTCATCATCACTGGCGGCGCCTCGGGCCTGGGTGCTGCAACTGCGCACATGATCGTCGATAACGGTGGCAAGGTGGTGCTGGCGGATGTGCAGGTGGAGGCAGGTGAAAAGCTTGCCGCAGAGCTAAAGGGCAAGTTCGTCAAATGCGACGTGACCTCCGAAGCTGACGGCCTGGCTGTTGTCGCTGCCGCCGAATCGATGGGCAAGCTGGTCGGGTTGATTAACTGCGCCGGTGTGGCGCCTGCAGTCAAGACGGTGGGCAAGGATGGCGCACATCCGCTGGATGTTTTTCAGCGCGTGGTCAACATCAATCTCGTAGGTACCTTCAACATGTCGCGTCTCGCTGCCGCTGCGATGAGCAATCAGGAACCGAACGCCGCTGGCGAGCGCGGCGTGATCATCAATACGGCATCGGTCGCCGCCTACGATGGTCAAATTGGTCAGGCGGCGTATGGCGCATCCAAAGCCGGCGTGGTCGGCCTGACCCTGCCGATGGCGCGCGACTTGTCGCGCAATGGCATACGCGTGATGACCATTGCCCCAGGCATTTTCGAAACGCCGATGCTCTTGGGCATGCCGCAGGAAGTTCAGGATGCACTCGGTCGCATGGTGCCCTTCCCCCCGCGTCTGGGCAAGCCAGCCGAGTATGCCCATCTGGCCAAGACCATTATTGAAAACACGATGATGAATGGCGAGACCATTCGTCTTGATGGCGCAATACGCATGCAGCCGAAGTAAGACTTCGCTGTATGTCGCTGCCCGCCGCGCAGGGCGGGTGCGGCAGGGCACTGTGGCAGAGATGTCATAGTAGCGAGAGAGACTGTTCCCGGGAGCGATTCCGGGTTTACTCTGCGGCCATGTCTCAGTCGCCAAAAATAGCCTTGTTTCTTGCCGGTGGCGGCGCGCGCGCGGCCTACCAGATCGGCGTGTTGCAGGCGATTTTTTCGCTGCTCAGTGAGACGGGGTGGCCGGCCACTGAGCCGCCCTTCAAGATCATCTGTGGCACGTCGGCGGGTGCACTCAATGCGGCAGCGCTCGCAAGTCGTGCGGATAATTTTGAAGAGAGCATCACGGTATTGCTGCGGATCTGGCGCGAACTGGATGTCGAGCAAGTCTATCGCGCGGATTCGATAGGCGTGATTCGATCTGGGGCGCGCTGGCTATCCTTGTTGTCTTTTGGCTGGCTGCTACGGAAATGGCGCACTCAGCCGCCGAATTCTCTGCTGGACAATTCGCCGCTGGTCGGTTTGCTTCATCGCATGCTAGACCTACCGCGGCTCGATCACGTGATTGGTCGCGGCGTGCTGGATGCGCTGGCAGTATCAGCGTCTTCCTATACCGCTGGACGACACGTCATTTTTTATCAGTCCAGAGAGCCGATTGCGCCTTGGAGTCGCGCGCTGCGCTCCTCAGTGCCGCAGCAAATCGGTGTCGATCACTTGCTGGCGTCGTCTGCGATACCACTGATCTTTCCTGCAGTACCTTTGTACTGCAACGAACGCTGTGAATATTTCGGTGATGGCTCGATGCGGGATGTCGCACCCATTTCGCCGGCGATTCATCTGGGTGCGAGCAAGGTATTGGTGATAGGAGCCGGCAACATGGGCGGTCCGCAGCGCGAGTTTTCGCAATTTGCGGGTTATCCCAGTCTCGCGCAAATCGCAGGTCACGCGATGTCGAGCATTTTTCTGGATGGCTTGTCTTCGGATATCGAAAGGCTTAAACGTATCAATGCGACGCTGTCATTGCTGACGACGGAACAGCGCAGGCAAACCTCGCTGCGCCCGGTGGAGATGCTGGCGATGACTCCGTCGCAGCCGCTCGATACCATCGCCAGCCGTCACGTCGGTAGCCTGCCTTTGCCGATTCGTACCCTGTTCTCTGCAATTGGTGCTACGGAGCGACGCGGTGCCGCGCTCGCTTCTTATCTTCTGTTTGAGTCTGCTTACACACGCTCTCTCATCGAACTAGGCCAGATCGATACTTTCGTGCGAAGAGACGAGATATTGCATTTTTTCGAAGTGTCCGAGTTTGAGAAAAGTTATCAGAAAAAGAAATATCTGACCTAAGCGGCGCGCGGTCGCATGGATTGAACAAATTTTACCTGTGATCGACTAAGTGTCTTCATCGAAGATGATTCGGCGGAGATGCGTGCAATAGCAAGGTTTTTCGTGTTTTTATTATAAAATTATTATCATATTCTCCACCTTAATACCCGACCGGGGGTTTTTCCGGAACCAAAGGGCGGGTATCATCTGTAGTTGCCGACGAACAAGCCGCTGACGCGGTTTGGTTTTGCTGAACGAGAACCCGAGCACGGTCGCAGTCGTTGCAAATTTGAAAATACTCTGATACTGCGTCCGTCATTTGATGTTTCAACATTACCGTGAATATTTACATGCTCAGCGCGCCGCTGCTACAGCGCGAGGAAGAGAGCCAGGAATTTGCCCCGGCCAGCAGTCTGCTTCGTGCCGTACCTGCCAATGTCGTACAGTCCATCCGTGCGTTTCGGGTCACTGAACTGCAGGAGGAAACTGTTCGTCTTGGCCAGCATTTTCTTTACGCGCACTGCGCACATGCGATGACACGACAGCAGGTACTGGGTGCCATTGCAGAATCATTCTATCTTCCCAAACAATTCGCAAAGAATTATGACGCCCTGACCGAATGCCTGACCAAGGTGTTTCATGAAGCGGGCGAGCAGACCGGATTCCTTGTTGTGCTTGAGCAATTGCCAAGCACGCAGAAATTCGACAAGGAAGCGCGCGAAAATCTGCTCGACGTCTTCCGCGATGCGGCGGACTTCTGGAGCGAGAGAAAAGTCCCGTTCCGCGTCTTCTTCTCTTTTCAGTAATTCCTCTCCGACGGTTGTTTTCCTGGGAGGTGCAACAGCACCTTCGGAGTCTTGCCGCACTGTTAAAATCCGGTTGATGAAACGCATCGTCATTTTGATCTCCGGGCGCGGTAGCAACATGGAATCCATGATGAAAACCGCTGCGTCGGAACAGTGGTCTGCGCAGATCGCTGCCGTCATCAGTAACAGGCCCGATGCCGCGGGCTTGGAAATCGCGCGCGACGCTGGTATTCCCACGGCCGTCGTCAATCATCGTGACTATCTGGACAGGATGCAATTCGATGCGGCGCTGGCTGCCGCGATCGACCAATACCAACCAGATCTGGTGGTCCTTGCGGGTTTCATGCGCATACTCACGGAAAATTTCGTCAATCATTTTGCTGGGCGGCTGGTCAATATTCACCCCTCCTTGCTGCCCAGTTTCACCGGTTTGGATACGCATCAGCGCGCGATTGATGCCGGCGTCAAATTTCACGGTGCTACCGTGCACTTCGTGACCTCCGAACTGGACCACGGCCCCATCATTACGCAGGCGGTGGTGCCAGTGCACGAGAATGACGATGCAGAGACACTCGCGGCCCGGGTGCTCGAGCAAGAGCACCAGATTTATCCTCGCGCCGTTCGCGATCTGCTTGAGGGTCGGTTGGTGCTCAAAGATGGGCGTGTGGTCAGCGCTAAAGTTTACTGAACCCAGCCTCTGAACCCAGCGTTTGAACTCAGCAATAGCTGAGGCGGCCACTAAACCAGGAATTTTTTCCAGAAAGCAGATCATGCGATTGTCACCCGCGATCATTGCCAGTACCGAGGAAGCGCTGCGAGAAGTGCTTCGATTTACTGGTCCAGCCGATGTCGTGCTGTCGCGGTATTTTCGCGACCATCCTCGGCTGGGTGGACGCGAACGCGGCATGATTGCCGAAGCGACTTATGCGCTGCTGCGTCGTCGTCATCTGTACAACTACCTCTCCGACTCGGGCAGCGGGCCTCAGATGCGAAGACTCGCGCTGCTCGGTCTGTCCGAGGCGGCGGGCATTGATGCACTCTCTGGTCTCACCGAGGCCGAGCGCGCCTGGCTGGACAATGTGATGGCAATCGACCGCAGCAGCTTGCCAGTCGCGCTGCGTGCCAATATGCCCGATTGGATCATGAGCCGGCTGATACAGCAGTTCGGCGAGGACGAGGCGATGCAATTGACCGATACGCTGAATCAGCCTGCGCCGCTGGATCTTCGGGTCAATACCATCAAATCAGACCGCGAGACTGCCGAGGCGGCGCTCACGCATGCCGGTATCGTGTGCATGCCGACACCGTTTTCTTCGCTGGGCCTGCGCATGCACAAGAAGCCCGCATTGCAGAATATGACGATCTTCAAAGACGGTCATCTGGAGGTACAGGATGAGGGTAGTCAGTTGCTGGCGCAGATACTGGGTGCAAAGCGCGGCGAGATGGTCGCTGATTTCTGCGCCGGAGCGGGCGGCAAGACGCTTGCGCTAGGCGCATGGATGCGAAACACGGGACGTTTGTATGCGTTCGATGTCTCCGAAAAACGCCTGGCAAAGCTGAAGCCTCGACTGGCCCGCAGTGGTCTGTCAAATGTACACCCTGTGCTGATCGCTCACGAGAACGATGCCAAGATAAAGCGACTTGCGGGCAAGATCGATCGCGTGCTGGTCGATGCGCCTTGCAGCGGCCTCGGTACCTTGCGCCGCAATCCAGACATGAAATGGCGGCAGCACGAGCAAGACCTTGCCGAGCTGAATGCGAAGCAGCGATCGATACTGGCCAGCGCTGCCCGACTGGTGAAGCCGGGTGGGCGGCTAGTCTATGCGACATGCAGCTTGCTGGAAGAAGAAAATCAATCCGTGGTAAACGGTTTCATTGCCGAGCATCCCGAATTCAGTTTGCGTCCCATGGGCGAGCTCATGGCAGAGCAAAAGCTGTCGCTGTCCATGGGTGACTTTCTTCAGTTGCTGCCGCATCGTCATCAGACAGATGGTTTTTTCGCGGCTGTGCTCGAGAGGCAGCGCTGAATCATGAGCGCCAGTCTTCGAATTCTGGCCTTGCTCGTATTCATCGGTTCACTCCTGCCCGCGACGGCCGGAGACAGACCCGGCTCAGAGCACAAGGCCTCTGGCCGAACCGGTATCGAGGTTGCGTTCGCGCCATGGGACGATGCAGAGTCTCTGTTGAATGAAACCATTGCAGGCGCCCGTCGCCAGATACTCGTTCAGGCTTTTTTGTTGACCAGCCGAACTTTTGCATTTAGCCTCATCGACGCCAGATCGCGCGGCGTGGAGGTACTCGTGTTGGCAGATAGCCGTCAGCACGCGGATACGCCAGCATCTCTGCTGGAGCTGCTGCAACAGCATGGGATAACCGTCTGGCTCGAGACAAGATATCGGCATGCTCACAACAAGATCGTGGTGATCGACGCCGATCAGCACAATGGCGGATACGGTGCGAGGCCCGTGGTCATCAGTGGAAGCTACAACTTCACCTGGGGTGCGCAGCACCTGAATGCAGAGAACCTGATCGTGATTAGGGATCGGGTAGCGCTGGCCCGCCGCTTCGCCAGGAACTGGTGGCGTCATCAGCAACAGGCAACGCCGCTTCAATCACTACCGCGGGGCGATCTTGAACACTGATTCTGCGCATATTTTCTTGCCGGGCCTGATAACAGAACTTCAGAGTCCCGGCTTGCTGTCTCAGCTGCTGATGCTGGCAGGATGTCTTCTCGCCGGCTGGTGGTTGTCTCGTTGGCTAGTCACGCGCTTCACGACACCGGAGTCCTGGGCTGGCGGCAACGCGCCGGTCGACAGTTTTCATCGCGTGCTCGCACCGTTGCTTGCAGTGGTGCTGGTCGCAGTATCCGTGGCCGGGTTGAGCCGCTGGCAGAACGTCGGCACGTTACGGCTTGCGTTACCGTTGATGCTTGCGTTCCTGCTGATTCGCGTGTTGTTCTTCATGCTCCGCAAAGCCTTCGTGAAAGAGGGTCGCGTCGGACGTGTGCTGCAGTCGGTTGAGCAAATCATTGCGGTGATCGTCTGGCTGGGTCTCGGATTGTATGTCACCGGCCTTTGGCCGGAACTGGTGCTCTTGCTCGAGCAGACGACCTTACCCATGGGTCGGCATCGTGAATCGTTGCTGGTGATCCTGCAGGCGCTGATTTCCGTCGCTGTCACCGTAGTGATCGCGCTGTGGGCATCGGCAGTGCTCGAGCAGCGATTGATGAAGTTCGACGCGGTGCATTCATCCATACGCGTCGTACTGGCGCGCTCCGGTCGTGCATTGTTCCTGCTGCTGGCTGTGCTGATCAGTTTGTCGCTGGTGGGCATTGACTTGACGGTGCTGTCGGTATTCGGCGGTGCGCTCGGTGTCGGCTTGGGCCTGGGTCTGCAAAAGCTGGTCAGCAGTTATGTGTCTGGCATGGTGATCCTGCTGGAACGCAGTCTCGCGCTGGGCGATATCGTTAGCGTGGACAAATATCGCGGCGAGGTGGTGCAGATCAATGCGCGCTGCACGATACTGCGCGCCGGTGACGGCTCCGAGTCGGTGATTCCCAATGAAATGATGGTGTCGTCACCGGTTCAGAATTTTTCATTATCGGACCGGCGGGTGCGGCTGAGCAGCCAGTTGGTCGTCGGCTATCAGACGAATATTGATGAATTTGCAACGGCCGCTCGGCGCGCAATTCAGGAATTGCCCAGAGTGCTCGCCGAACCTGCCCCCGAGGTGCTGATCAGCCGGTTGGCTCAGGAAGGTTTGGTGCTTGAGGTCTCGTTTTGGATCGCCGATCCCGAGGAGGGCAGTGGGGCGCTGCTTTCGGAGGTAAATCGCCGACTCCTCGATTTGATACGCAGCCTGAATGTGTTGATTCCCCCTATTCAGTGAAATGGATTCATCAGTTTCGGTAAAAACTGACAAGTCTATGATTCATAAGCCTTCTTTGTATGATTTACCTGAATAAGTTGCTTTTGAATAAGCCCGATTCCCGCTAAAAACACGTACAATCCCGGTGTCTGCGCGCGGACCCCATTCCTGAAAAGAAACGCCGGACGCGGCTTTGTTTCACCCTTTGGAGAAAAAATGAGTCTGACCTCTGGTCTCGATCCCGTGCTGGATTTCCTGCTGAACGGCTTTACCAACGCCTCGGGCTGGCAGATCCTGGCCTACACGCTGGCCGTCACCCACATCACCATCGCTGCAGTGACTATTTTCCTGCATCGTTGCCAGGCGCATCGCGCGCTGGACCTGCATGCGATACCCAGCCATTTCTTCCGTTTCTGGCTGTGGATGAGCACCGGCATGGTGACCAAGGAGTGGGCAGCAATTCATCGCAAGCATCACGCCAAGTGCGAGACGGAGGAAGATCCGCACAGCCCGATCACCCGCGGTATCGAGACAGTGGTGTTCGAAGGTGCGGAACTGTACCGGGTGGAGGCTCGCAATCGCGAGACGATAGAAAAATACGGCCACGGGACGCCCGATGATTGGATCGAGCGGAATGTCTATGCCAAGCACTCGGCGCTGGGCGTGTCGCTCATGTTGATCGTCAATGTGTTGCTGTTCGGTGTGCTCGGGCTGACGGTCTGGGCGATCCAGATGATGTGGATCCCCGTCACCGCCGCTGGCGTGATCAATGGCATTGGCCATTATTGGGGCTACCGCAACTTCGACTGCAAAGATGCATCGACCAATATTCTCCCTTGGGGGATCATCATCGGCGGCGAAGAGCTGCACAACAATCACCATACCTATGGCACTTCGGCCAAGCTGTCATCGAAGTGGTACGAGTTCGACATTGGCTGGATGTATATTTCCATCTTGTCGTTCTTCGGACTGGCCAAGGTGAAGAAGATTGCTCCAGCGCCTCGTTTTGATCGCGAGAAGCTGGTAGCCGATCTGGACACGTTGCACTCCGTGGTCGCCAACCGCTATGACGTGATGGCGAAATATGCGCGCTCTTTGCGTCAGGCTTGGGCTGAAGAGGTCGCCCACATTCGCGAAAAATCCTCGCTTGAAGCGAGCATGCTGAGATCTTCCAGGCAGCTATTGCAACGCGAGCCGGCCAGCTTGCACACCTCGCAGGTGCAGCAGTTGTCTGAGATTTTCAAGCACAGCGCAGCGCTCAAGACCATGCACGAGATGCGTGTCGAGTTGGCGGCTATCTGGGAGCGGTCGCACCACAGCAGCGACCAGTTGCTGGCCCAGCTGCGTGACTGGTGTGCACGTGCGGAGGCATCCGGCATCAGCGCGCTACAGCAGTTCTCTCTGCGTCTCAGAAGCTATGCCTGATTGTTTGTGACGCCTGCCGGTTGACGCTGGCAGGCACGACTGAGCGCACGCTCTGGGACAGCCATCAGAGAGACCGCGCGAGGCAGCAGATCACTGGCACAAAAAAGCCCGCGAACTTCGCGGGCTTTTTGATGTGCAGAGACCGAAGATTATTTGATCTTCGTTTCCTTGTAGATCACGTGCTTGCGCGCCTTGGGATCGAATTTCATGATCTCCATTTTTTCGGGCATCGTGCGCTTGTTCTTGGAAGTCGTGTAGAAGTGACCTGTACCTGCGGTCGACTCCAGCTTGATCTTGTCACGGCCTTTGGAAGTAGCCATTGTCAGTTTTCCTCTTTAGGTGGAGTTGTCGGGTCGGTCAGACTTTCTGGCCGCGAGCGCGCATGTCAGCCAGTACGGCATCGATGCCCAGCTTGTCGATCAGGCGCTGACCCGCAGTCGAGATGCGCAGACGCACCCAGCGGTTCTCGGATTCGACCCAGTAGCGACGGTTCTGCAGGTTGGGCAGGAAGCGACGCTTGGTCTTGTTGTTGGCGTGGGAAACATTGTTGCCGACCATCGGCTTCTTCCCGGTTACTTGGCATTCACGTGCCACGGCAGGCTCCTTGTAGTTCCAGAATCTTGAAAACTCGGGATTATACAGAAAAATTCAGGAGATTCAATGACTTGCAGAAAACAATTGTGTCTTGATCCATATGAAAATATTTAACATTTTCTTGCGCAGGCAGTGGGTTTTACCAGCACTGGCCTGTGTCGGTGGCTAGAGCTGGGATCGGGTGCGGCAGGGATCAGCACAGTCCGTGCTCGTGAAAGGACCAGCAGCGGTTTCCGGCGACGATCAGGTGATCCAACACCTTGACCTCCAGCCCGTCAAGCACTTTCTTTAGTTCGCTGGTGAGTTTCTTGTCATTGAGGCTGGGACTGGCATTCCCGTCGGGATGGTTATGCGCAAAAATTACCGCAGCAGCATTGTGCGCGAGCGCGCGTCGCGCTACCTCTCGCGGATAGACCGCCGTGCGCGTCAGGGTCCCTTGGAACAAGGTTTCGCTGGCAATCAGACGGTGCCCGACATCGAGAAATAGTGCAAGAAAGCGCTCATTGCTCTGCCCGGCAAACTGAGTCAGAAGAAAATGTTTGAGTGACTGCGGTGATTCGAATACCGGTTGATCCTGCAGCGCGCTCGCGTAACTTCGCCGGGCCAGTTCGAGCACGGCCAGCATCTGAGAACGCTTTGCCGGCCCTAAGCCTTTGATGCCCTCAAGTGCCCCCTCGGGTGCAGTCATCAGCCGGGCCAGCGACCCAGAGCGATCGATGATGCTTTGCGCAAGCTCAATCGCACTCAAGCCCGTGGTGCCAGTGTGTAGCAGTATCGCCAGCAACTCAGCATCGGTCAGTGACTCAACGCCGTGGGCGAGCAGCCGTTCGCGGGGTCTTGCAGCAGCGGGCATGTCGGTGATTCTCATCGATTTCCTCGTTGATCGACGGTTCCTCGTGAGCCTAACCGGCAGTCTTCGAAACCATCAGAAATCGCCTACTTGGTACTGACATACAATAGGAGAATGATCACCAACGCCTCTGTTTTTATGCCTGCCACGCCACAGCCTGTTGTTACTGAAGGCTCTTACCTGACATTGCATTACCGTTTGTCTTCTGCCGATGACAAGGATATTGTCAGCACGTTCGGTGATAGCCCGGCTACCTTACAGATGGGCGCGGGTCAGCTGGCGCCCTTTCTTGAGCAGTGTCTGCTCGGCATGGCCGAGGGTGCTCATCAGATTTTTGAGCTGACGCCGGAGCAGGCATTCGGTCCGCGGAATGCTGATCTTTTACAGCGTGTATCGCTGGCAACCCTGCGCGAGAATTCGGATGCGGACACCGACTACCGTGTCGGGGATCTGGTTGATTTCAATGCGCCCGGTGGTGGCAGTTTCGCTGGTGTGTTGCTTCAGCTTGGAGAACAGGACGTGCTATTCGATTTCAATCACCCTCTGGCCGGACAACACGTAAAATTCGAGGTGAGCCTTATCGGAGTGCTCTGATCCCGTCACGTTGGCGGTAGTGAGCATGCTGCCGAATTGGCAATACTGCGCAGTGCCCGAACAGCGCCGCTGAGCCCAGGAGAAAACCATGAACAATGAAATTTTGCTGGCTCAGCCTCGAGGCTTCTGCGCTGGCGTGGATCGTGCAATCGAAATCGTCGAGCGGGCGTTGGCGCAATTCGGCGCGCCAGTCTATGTCCGTCACGAGATCGTGCATAACGCCTATGTCGTGAATGATTTGCGTGAGAAGGGTGCGATCTTCATCGAGGATCTTGCCGATGTACCGGCGGGTAGCCACCTGGTGTTTTCCGCTCATGGGGTGTCACGCGCTATCAAGGCCGAGGCCGAGTCACGCGGCCTGAAAGTGTTCGATGCCACCTGCCCCCTGGTCACCAAAGTGCATGTCGAGGTCGCAAAAATGCGTGACGAGGGTCGTGAGATCATCATGATCGGCCATCAGGGTCATCCGGAGGTCGAGGGAACGATGGGGCAGAGTGAGGGCGGCATGTACTTGGTCGAGACCGTGGCCGACGTGCAGACGCTGCATGTCAGTCACCCGGACCGCTTGGCGTACGTATCGCAGACCACTCTGTCGATCGATGACACGGATGAGATCATTGCGGCGCTCAAAGCGCGTTTCCCTGCCATTGCCGAGCCTAAGAAAGGTGATATCTGCTACGCGACCACCAACCGTCAGCATGCGGTCAAATTCATGGCGCCCCAGGTCGATCTGGTGATCGTGGTCGGCAGCCCCAGCAGCTCGAACTCTTCCCGCTTGCGGGAAGTCGCGCAGAAGAACGGCGTGATGTCTCACATGGTTGATCATGCCGAACAGATTGATCCGCTTTGGCTTGAGGGAAAGCGTCGCATCGGCGTGACTGCGGGCGCATCGGCGCCCGAGATACTCGTCGAGCAAGTGGTCGCTCGGCTCAAGTCACTGGGCACCTACAGCGTTCGCGAGCTCGATGGCGTCGAAGAGCATGTCACTTTTCCTTTACCCAAGGGACTCAATCCCCGTCCGGCCGCCGCGTGAATTCCAGAATTCATGAATCCCTGACGTCACCGCCCGCATAATAAGAAGCCCCCATGGAGATACTGGCACAGCAGCTGCTGAATGGCCTCGTACTGGGCAGCATGTATTCGTTGATCGCGTTGGGTTACACCATGGTCTACGGTGTGCTTAACTTGATCAATTTTGCCCATGGCGATGTGCTGATGATCGGAGCGATGGTCGGATGGACACTGCTGCAAATCATCGCAAAACTCGCACCCGATATGCCCGGTATGCTTCAGCTGGCGATAGCGATTGCCGGCGCGATACCCATCTGTGCGGGTATCAGTATCGTGATCGAGCGCATTGCCTATCGTCGCTTGCGCAACGCGCCGCGTCTTGCGCCGCTGATCACCGCGATCGGCGTATCCATCCTGTTGCAGACGCTCGCGATGATGGTCTGGGGACGCAACCCGCTGCCTTTTCCGCAGGTGCTCTCGACAGAGCCCATGCACGTATTCGGCGCACTTGTCACCTCGACCCAAGTACTGCTGCTGTTACTGGCAGTGCTGTCCATGGTCTTGCTGGTGCTGTTGGTCGAGCGTACACGCATGGGGCGGGCGATGCGCGCAGTTGCAGAAAATCCTCGAGTGGCCGCGCTGATGGGCGTGGATTCCAATCGCGTGATCGTATTTACCTTTGCGATCGGCGCCGCCCTCGCTGCGGTCGCGGGCGTGATGTGGGGCGCTAATTACGCTTCAGTGCAATTCGCGATGGGATTCACCCCCGGCCTCAAGGCGTTTTCCGCTGCCGTATTGGGCGGTATCGGCAACATCTATGGCGCCATGATCGGTGGCATATTGCTGGGTCTGATCGAAAGCCTTGGTGCCGGCTATATCGGTGATCTGACCGCGGGTGTGCTGGGTAGTCATTATCAGGACATCTTCGCTTTCGTTGTGCTGATCCTCGTGCTTACGGTTCGTCCATCGGGAATCATGGGCGAGCGCGTCGCGGATCGCTCATAGGGAGTGTCGTGGAAAGTTCAATGATTACGTCGGCGCGCGCCTTCAACCCGAATGACTCTCGCCTGATGCGGGTCGTGTTCGTGGCACTGTTGATCGCGTTTCCTTTCATTGCATCGCAATTCGGTAACTCATGGGTACGCATCATTGATGTGGCGTTGCTGTACATCATGCTGGCGCTGGGACTGAATATTGTCGTCGGTTTTGCCGGCCTCCTTGATCTAGGCTACATCGCATTTTTTGCCATCGGTGCTTATCTGGCTGGATTGCTCGCGTCGCCTCAGTTTGTCATCGTGCTCGAGTCGCTGCAGATGGAATTTCCCGCAGCGGCTGACTATCTGATCAGTTCGCTGCCGCCCGATGTGGTCACTCAAGGGTTGCACTTGTCGGTCTGGCTGATTGTGCCTCTGGCAGCGTTGGTTGCGGGTATTGCCGGGGCCGTACTGGGTGCGCCAACGCTGAAATTACGAGGCGACTATCTTGCGATCGTGACGCTCGGTTTTGGCGAAATCATCCGTATTTTCATGAATAACCTCAACGGCCCGGTCAACATTACCAACGGGCCGCAAGGTATCAATCTGATCGATCCCGTGCGGATAGGCTCTGTATCCTTTGCAGGTCAGTCGGGCTTGGTGTCTTTCGGCAGCTTTTCGATGCCATCGGTGAATGCCTATTATTTTCTGTTTCTGCTGTTGTGTGTGCTCACCGTATTTGTCGCCCAGCGATTGCAGCATTCGCGACTGGGGCGTGCATGGATCGCGATACGCGAAGACGAGATCGCGGCCAAGGCCATGGGCATCAATGTGCGTAACGTCAAATTGCTGGCGTTTGCGATGGGTGCATCATTTGGCGGTGTCGCTGGTGCGATGTTTGGTGCGTTTCAGGGATTCATTTCACCGGAATCATTCACGCTGACCGAGTCCATCGCTGTGCTCGCCATGGTGGTGCTGGGAGGTATTGGTCATGTCCCGGGTGTGATACTCGGTGCCGTGTTGCTCGCTGCACTACCCGAAATTCTCAGGCATACCGTGGAGCCGGTACAGATGGCGCTGTTCGGTCACGTCTGGGTAGAGGCCGAAGTACTCAGACAATTGTTGTACGGTCTCGCACTCGTGTTGATCATGCTGATCCGGCCTGCGGGTTTGTGGCCCTCGCCCCGTCATGAAGACCGGATGCTGCCGCAAGGCGATACACAGTCAAGGGGTGCATCGTGACCCGGCCTTTACTGAAGATCTCAGGTGCATCGAAACGCTTTGGCGGCCTGCAAGCCCTGCACGAGGTGAACTTGAGCATAGCGCGTGGGCAGATCTATGGGCTGATCGGGCCCAATGGTGCTGGCAAAACCACGATGTTCAACGTGATCACCGGCCTGTATCAGCCGGACACAGGAAGCTTCGAACTCGACGGCAAACCCTACGCGCATGGCGCTCCGCATGAAGTCGCCCGTGCCGGCATCGCGCGCACGTTCCAGAATATCCGTCTGTTCGCTGACATGAGCGCGGTCGAAAATGTAATGGTCGGTCGGCACATGCGCACGCATCAGGGGGTGCTTGGTGCGATATTGCGCCATCGCGCGGCGCGTGAGGAAGAAGCGGCGATTGCCAAGCGAGCCACGGAGCTGCTGGAATTCGTGGGCATAGCGCATCTTGCAGCGCGTACGGCGCGACACTTGTCGTACGGTGATCAGCGTCGCGTTGAGATTGCCCGCGCGCTGGCGACCGAGCCCTTGTTGCTGGCACTGGATGAGCCTGCGGCCGGCATGAATGCGACCGAAAAATCTGCAGTGCGCGAGCTGTTGCTGAAGATACGCGCTCAGGGCATCACCATTCTTTTGATTGAGCACGACGTGAAGCTGATGATGGGCTTGTGCGACCGTCTGACCGTGCTTGATTATGGCAAGGTGATTGCCGAGGGAACACCCGCCGAGGTACAAAAAGATCCGGCAGTGATTGCCGCTTATCTCGGAGGTGAGGCTGCATGATGGCGCCGGAAAACAGCTTGTTGAGTCTGCGTGGACTCTCGGTATCCTTCGGCGGCATTGAAGCCGTCAAGCACGTTGACCTCGATGTCAATTCAGGTGAGCTGATTACGCTGGTCGGTGCCAATGGCGCAGGGAAAACGACGACCCTGAAAGCGATTACCGGCACCTTGCCATCCGCTCGTACGTCGGGGCAGATCAGTTATCAGGGCAAGCGTATTGATCATCAGCCGGCGCATACACTACTGTCACAGGGGCTGGCCATGGTTCCCGAGGGCAGGGGAGTGTTCAATCGGATGACGATACGAGAAAACCTGTTGATGGGATCGTACGTCCGTGACGATCAAGAAGCGATTGAAGCGGATATTGAGCACTGGTTTGGTATTTTTCCTCGCCTGAGAGAGCGTGAATCTCAGCTGGCCGGCACCCTCTCGGGTGGTGAACAGCAAATGCTGGCGATTGCCCGCGCGCTGATGTCCAAGCCCAGGTTATTGCTGCTAGATGAACCATCGATGGGGCTCGCACCTATCATGGTTGAAAAGATCTTTGAAGTGATTCAGCAGATAGCGTCAGAGGGCGTGACGATCCTGCTGGTAGAACAAAATGTCAGGCAGGCCTTGTCAGTGGCGACGCGCGCTTATGTGATGGAGAGCGGCCGTATCGTGTTAAGCGATACGGCCGCCAATCTGATGCAGGATGCGCGGGTGACCGAGGCTTATCTCGGCGGTTGAGATGGGGCGTGACTGGCGGCTGCGATCTTTTTGGGTATCACGGCCTCGTAGTGGCCGGCCCGATCGAAAATGATCGCCATCCGGGGACCATCGCCAACTTTTCTCCACGCTGGCTGACCGGCGAGATCGGCGGTGGCGATCCAGAATGTCAATTTCCTCTCTTGGTTGAGGATTGAGTCATTGACCTTGTTGACCAGATGATCCATGAATTTTCCGTCGCTGAATAATGAATAGTCATTCATAGAGGGTGTATTCGGCTGAGTTTTTTGGGTGTAATCTTTTACCGTTGTCCTGAGTGAGCTTACTTTGTCGCAGTGCTCGGTCTCATAATTTTCAGTCGCATGCTGTGCCATGGAAATCAGCAAGCAACTCGCATCTTCTCCGGAGTTATGTACGATTTGGAATCCGTGATGGTCGAACCAGGAAGCTAATTGCTGATTGATTTCCCTGCTGGCTTCGTAGTGACTTTGACTGGGTGTGACGGTGTTTGAAGCGAGTCCCTCGCGGCTGACGTCCGTGCTCTCCGCCCGTGATGCGTCAGTATCGGAAAGTTCGGAGTTCGCAGCACGCGCCCGACCTGCTTGGGCCTCCTCGGCCAGGCTGGCGAGTATGGCTTCCGCGAGTGCGCGGTCATCGGCTTGTTGCAAACTTTTTTCATCCTTGGTCAGCAACGCTTGTTGCTGTTCCTTGGTGATAAAGTCTGCCATGTTCTCGTTGTTAAACCAGTTGGCTGCCTCCGGACGCATGATTCCCCCACATAAAATAAATGACTGAACTTAGGTCTCCAGCCATCCATGAGGGTTCCTGCGCCGTTCAATTTTTTTCACGCTCCAGCCGGTGCGCGGACTGAACCAGTGCTGGGGGAGGGATTCGTGCAATGTGCTGCCGAACAGTGAATTACATATCCGGCAGCGAATCAGGCAAGGTGAGGTCTTATTTCGCCTTTTTGTAGCGTAAGACTTTCTGATGTTGTTCACCCAGCCCCTGAATGCCCAGAGTGATTTCATCACCTGGCGCCAGGAAGCGCTGAGGCTTCATACCCATGCCCACGCCGGGCGGAGTACCGGTGGCGATCACATCGCCTGGCATCAGGGTCATAAAGCGGCTCAGGTAGCTGACAATTTTGGCTACTGAGAAAATCATGGTCTTGGTATTGCCAGTCTGCATGCGCTCACCATTGATGTCGAGCCACATGTCGAGCTTTTGCACATTTGGAACCTCATCACGAGTGACTAGCCAGGGACCGACCGGTCCAAAAGTATCGCAGCCCTTACCCTTGTCCCATTGCGGGCCGCGCTCCAGTTGGAATTCACGTTCCGACAAATCATTGACTACCGCATAACCAGCGACATAATCGAGTGCCTGGCGCTCGCTGACGTACTGCGCCTTGCTGCCGATGATGATACCCAGCTCCACTTCCCAGTCCGATTTGACGGAGTCTTTAGGTAGCATCACGTCGTCGTTCGGGCCATTCAATGCGGTGATGGCTTTCATAAACACAATGGGTTCTGCGGGTATGGGCATGTTCGACTCTGCGGCATGGTCCGAGTAGTTGAGACCGATGCAGATGAACTTGCCAATACCCGTGATCGGCACGCCAAAGCGCGGTTTCCCGCGTACCAGTGGCAGACGATCCGCTTTGATTTTTGACAGCTTGGACAGAAACTTTGGAGACAATTCATGCGGTCCAATGTCTGCTACTACGCCGGACAAGTCGCGCAGCTTGCCCTCGGCATCGATCATTCCGGGTTTTTCGCGGCCAAGGCGGCCATAACGTACCAGCTTCATATTTTTCCTTTTTTGTTGGTATTCCGGTCGGCAAAGTGGTGTCGCAGTCATGCTAGATCGAATTATGCCTTGCTTCGGCGTAAAGCCGGAATGCCGTCTGGCGGTACCCCGGACGACGATCTTGGGCGCCAGGAAATATGATATGTTGTCGTAAAGAAATTCCCCCCAACCCACCAAGAGGTCAGTGATGTCGTTCAAGACCCGTTATGCCATGCCCGCACTGGGTATCGCCGCCATGCTGGCGGTGGCGCCTAGCTTGTCCGCTCAAAGCGATAAAGATTTTCAGATCACCCTTCCCGAGAATATTGTCTGGAAAGATGCCGGCCATGGCGTGAAGATCGCCGTGGTGTACGGTGACCCGTCCAAACCCGGGCAGTATGTGATTCGCGCGCACTTCCCGCCGGGCGTCATGAGCTCGCCCCATTTTCATGGCGAAGACCGTCACGTCACGGTGATTCAGGGCACGTGGAATGCAGGCAAGGATGACAGCTGGGATCCCGCTGCCACGGTGCCGCTAAAGACAGGTAGCTACATGTTCCATCCGGCGGGAGGCGTTCATTATGATGGATCCGCAGGTACGGAAGGTGCGATTGTGCAGATCGTTGGCATGGGTCCCAGCAAGACGACCTTTCTGTATCCGAAGGAGGGCGACTTTGGCAAGCCGAGGAAGTTGAACTGATGAAGAAACTGCTTATCGGGTGGGTCTCGCTGACATTCTGCCTGCCAGCGTTTGCTGATTGGGTGCCTTATCAGCGTAATGCCAATAATGAAGAGCTCTACGATAACCAGTTCCTCAGCCGTCAAGGCGGCGTGGTCAAGCTATGGACCCTGACAGAGTACACCGAACCGATTACCAGCCTAGAAGGTCAAGAATTACTGTCCGAAAAATTTTTGACCGCGATAGATTGCGCTGCGCGAAAGATCGGTTCGGAAAAAGTGATGAAATATGCCGGGCGGCGCGCCGAGGGTAAGCTGATCAGCACGATGGATACCATGCTGCGGATGACATCGGTGCGTAAGGGTAGCTCTGACGAGGTTTTAATCGACCGCGTGTGCCAGTGAAGGCCGGCCGTTGTGCTGAACAGGGTACGAGCTTTGGAAGGCTCTCCGGCACGTCATCGAAATGGGTATCACCATGGGGCGCAAGTGATATCAATGGTGGATGCCAGCACTTCGCCGCTGCGTATGGTCCCGCCGACAGGAATCGAACCTGTATCTAGCGCTTAGGAGGCACTCGTTCTATCCATTGAACTACGGCGAGACGTGCTCGTAACTGTTGGCTACGCTGCAGGCCAGAGATTATAGCGTAGACACTCTGCGCGCCTCGCAGGCTCTTGGTCCACTGGTACCGCTACAATAGATTCGTTGCGCTCACGGATCCCCACAGCCGCGCCTGTCGGTGTGTTGTTTTTTCAGACCAGTCTCATGTCCGTCATCTCTCTCAATAATGCTCAGCTCGCCTACGGTCACGTAGCGTTGCTCGACCACGCCGAGTTCTCGCTGGAAGCAGGAGAGCGGGTCGGCCTCATCGGGCGTAACGGTACTGGCAAGTCGTCTTTGCTGAAAGTGATTGCAGGGTCAGCCAAACTCGACGACGGACTGCTGACGCTGCAACAAGGCTTGCGTATCGCGTATGTCGAGCAAGAGCCTGTGTTCCAACCTGATATCACGGTCTTTGCTGCAGTGGCGGAGGGGCTTTCAGACGTTCGCGACTTGATCAGTGAATACGATCAAGTTACCAACAGGTTAGGGTCGACTAATGATGCCGAACTGCTGGAGCGGATGCAGCACCTGCAGTCGCGTATCGATGTGGTTGACGGGTGGAACCTCGATAACCGAGTCGCGACGACACTGCAAAGGCTGGGTTTAGATCGCGAGCGTCCGATGAGCGCCCTCTCAGGCGGCATGAAAAAACGCGTGGCGCTGGCACGAGCGCTGGTTCGCTCGCCTGATGTACTGATACTCGATGAGCCGACTAACCATCTCGATTTGATGTCCATCTTGTGGCTGGAGAATCTGCTGCGCGAATTCCGAGGCAGCCTGCTCTTCATTACGCATGACCGGCGTTTTCTCGACCATGTCGCCACACGTATCGTCGAGCTGGATCGTGGCAAGCTGCAGTCTTATCTCGGTAATTTTTCCACGTATCAGGTGCGCAAGGCAGAACAGCTGGCGGTGGAAGAAATCGAACACGCGAAATTCGACAAGCTGCTCGCGCAGGAGGAGGTATGGATTCGCAAGGGTATTGAGGCGCGCCGCACCCGTAATGAGGGGCGTGTTCGAAGATTGGAAACCTTGCGGGTAGAGCGTGCCCGGCGCCGCGATCAGCAAGGACAGGTGAAGATGGAGCTCGCCTCGGGTGAGCGCTCAGGAAAGATCGTCGCCGAGCTGACCGATGTCGATAAATCTTATGACGGCAAAGCCGTGGTCAGGCGATTCAGTGCAATTGTTCAGCGTGGTGACAAGATTGGTCTGATCGGCGTAAATGGCGCTGGCAAGACAACCTTATTACGCTTGATACTGGGCGAGGAAAAACCTGACGCTGGGGTGGTGCGCCAGGGCAGCCGTATTCAGGTGGCTTATTTCGACCAGATGCGAGAGCAGCTGAATGAAGATGCGAGCTTGGCAGATACGATTTCACCGGGTAGTGACTGGGTGGAGATCAATGGGCAGCGCAAGCATGTGATGACCTATCTCGGTGATTTCCTGTTTCCACCGGAACGCGCGCGTTCGCCAGTCAAGACCTTGTCCGGTGGTGAGCGAAACAGGCTGCTGCTGGCGCGCTTGTTTGCCAAGCCGGCGAATGTACTAGTGCTGGACGAGCCGACCAATGATCTGGATATCGATACGCTCGAGCTACTGGAGCAATTGCTTGAAGATTATGAAGGCACAGTTTTTCTGGTGAGTCATGACCGCACCTTTCTCGACAACGTCGCCACGCAGGTCTTGGTTGCTGAGGGCGACGGCCTATGGAAAGAGTATATCGGCGGGTATGAAGACTGGGAGCGCGTGAGAAAGCCTCAGGCCGAGACGATACCGAAAGAAACGAAAGACCCGAAAGATCCGGTCAAGCTCTCGGCGGTGACGGCGGCTGTCAAAGCCAAAGAGCAAACCAGCGAAGTTACGACGAGCAAGCCGAAAAAACTCAGCTTCAAGGAGCAGCGTGAGCTCGAGCAACTTCCAGCACAAATCGCCGATCTCGAAGCGGAGCAGGCGAGCATCTCCGAGCGACTCGCTGACCCTGAGCTGTATCGAAGACAACCCGAGGACGTGCAAAAACTGAACCAGCGCTTTGCCGAGATTGATCAGTTGCTGATGGAAAGTCTGGAGCGCTGGGAGGCGATTGAGTCGCGTGTACGCAGCGTGTGAGCCATCGCTGGCAATCGGTTACAAGCCGTAATCACGCAATAAGCATTATTCGATTCAATTGAGCTTACGCGTAGCCGCCCTGAGTCCGGGCAAGCGCTTGCGCAACAGATCGGCATCCGAGGCTTGTGGACACTCCGCCAGATAAGCTTCGATGTCCGACAGTGCTGCCTGTGGACAATCGAGATTCGCATACGCTAGCCCGCGATCGCGTCGCTCGATGATTTCGTCGGGAAGCAAAATCACTAATCTTTGCTGAACATTCAAAAATTGCCGCCAGTGCGGATGTTCAGCGAACAAGGCTTTGAGATTGCGTAGCATCCTGATCAAGATGGTGCGCGGTGTTGCGTCGGCCAGGTAGCTCGACAGCGGTGGATCGTTCGGGCTGCGTCCGTTCAGGAAATAGGGTTCGAGTCTTTCTTCGAGTTCTTCGCGTGAGAGGCTGGTGCCATTGAATGGATCAAGAATGATGTCGCCACTTTTTACCGATAACTTCATCAGAAAATGGCCGGGGAAGGAGATACCCTTAACATCAAGCCCGATCTGGCCCGCGAGCTCCATATAGATCACGGCCAGCGAGATCGGAATGCCGCGTCGGGTAGACAGCACTTTGTGCAGGTAGCTATTGTCGGGATTGTAGTAATCATTCAGATTACCTGCGAAGCCCAGCTCTTGGTAGAAAAAATTATTCAGTAGCCGAAGCTTGGGTATTTGAGCGATATCAGCGGGCATGCGACGCTTGAGGCGCGCAGCGAATTTGTCGATCTCAAGGGCGCAGTGACTCATGTCCATGGCAGGATCATCATCCTGCGCAATGCTAAGGGCCGCCTCGAAAAGTGGTATCTGTTCCTCGTCTTGCACTAGCGAGGTGAAATAGTCGAGCGGCTTGAGCATGGTGTATTGGGCCATTGGCAGATCGCTTCAGTTCGACTCTCGTTTGAAATCCGCAAAGCGGAAACCCATCGCAAGCAGGGCGGCAAAGTAGGATGCAGCGCAGGCCACCACAATGAGCGACAAGGCCAGTATGCGCGTCCAGGGCGTTCCGCGCAGCGCGATCCAATCAAACTGGGCACCTAGCCACAACCCAATACCTGCCAACAGACACAGCGCGCCGCTCAGTTGCACGAAGAAGCGCGGCCAGCCTGGCTCGGGGTGGTAAATGCCATTTTTTCTCAACAAGATGAACAGCAGACCTGCGTTGACGGTAGCTCCTAGTCCGATGGATAGTGCTAGACCGGCATGAGCGATCCAGGGCACGAACGCCAGATTCATCAACTGGGTGGCAACCAGCACGCCAACGCCAATCTTGACTGGCGTTCGGATATCCTGCTTTGCGTAAAACCCTGGCGCCAGGATTTTTATCATGATCAATCCCATTAATCCTATGCCATAAGCGATCAGGGCCTGTGCAGTCATATGGACTGATACGGCATCGAACCGGCCATAGTGGAATAGCGTGCTGGTGATGGGGATCGCTAGCACGATCAGTGCCACTGCGGCCGGCATCGCCAGAAGAAAGGTCATCCGCAGTCCCCAATCCAGTAACGACGAATACTCGCGCTGGTCGCCACTGGCGTGAGCCTTCGACAGGTTGGGCAGCAGAATAGTGCCTAGCGCAACGCCCAGCAGGCCGGTGGGCAATTCCATCAGACGATCTGCATACGAGAGCCAGGACACGCTGCCATCGGCGAGATGAGAGGCAATATTGGTATTGATGATCAAACTGATCTGCGCTGCGGAAACAGCAAACGTCGCGGGCAGCATTTGCTTGAGCACGCGCCGCACTCCCTCATCCGAGAGCGCAATGAGAGGATTCATGCTTACGCGTGGCAGCATGCCGATCTTGCGCAATGCCGGCAACTGGAATGCCAGCTGCAGCACACCGCCGATGAACACGGCGATGGCCAGCGCATACACTGGCTGAGACATCAGCGGCGCAAGCAGCAGCGCGGCGGCGATGAACGACAGGTTCAGTAGTACCGGAGTGAAAGCGGGTACGCGGAATTCACGCCAAGTATTGAGGATGCCGCCGGCCAATGCGACCAGTGACATGAAAAGAATGTAGGGGAACATGATGCGTGTCATCGCGACCGACAGCGACATGGCTTGCGCATTCGATGAGAACCCGCTGGCCATCAGCAGCACCAGTGCCGGCGCCGCCACCACACCGATGACCGAGGTAACCAACAGCGCCCAGAACATCACCGTGGCAACATGATCCGTCAGAACGCGTGTTGCCCGACTGCCTCGCTGGCTCTTGTATTCCGCCAATATCGGAACAAAGGCCTGAGAGAAGGCGCCCTCGGCAAACAGGCGGCGGAGCAGGTTCGGAATGCGGAAGGCGACGAAGAATGCGTCAGTGTAGACCGAGGCACCGAAGGTCCGGGCAATGAGGAACTCGCGTATCAGTCCGGTGACGCGTGACAGCATCGTCAGGCCAGACACGGTGGCTAGCGTTTTGTGCAAGTTCATGGCGAGCCATTATAGCGGCAGCCCCGACAAGGAATTTTTGCGCAGTTCCCGATCTGATAATGCGCCGAGATCTCTGTATCCCGGTCGGGCCCCTGTGTCAGCAGGTTTGCTGGACCGACAAAAAACCGATATAATCCGCGTTTTTCGAATTTCCGCCCGGGGACCGACCTCGAGCACCCAGACAGGAAGAAGAAGTCATGGCAAATACCGCACAGGCACGCAAGCGCGCCCGACAGGCCGTCAAGCTGAATGCGCACAACTCCAGCCAGCGCTCGACACTGCGCACGGCGATCAAGGCTGTTCGCAAGGCGATTTTGGCCGGCGATAAGGCGGCGGCGGCTCAGGTGTTCCAGTCATCGGTGTCGGTTATCGACCGCATCGCTGACAAGAAAATCATCCACAAAAACAAAGCTGCCCGTCACAAGAGCCGCTTGTCCGCAGCGATCAAGGCACTGGCCTGATCACCGCCCGGCACAGCCGGGCAGTTGTGCAGATCACACGAAACCCGTCCGGCTTGCGCCGGGCGGGTTTTTATTTTGGCAATCCTTCGATTTTCGCGCCGGACTTTATATTCTTCTGCCGGAACCATCCCTGGTTCATTTCCAGCGCGTAGCGAGCCGGCCGCTTCGCGCAATGCGCGTCCTGGGTCTGGGGCTGCATGTCCTCGATATTGATAATCTTTCCCGCTTCGTCGATGAACGCTACCGACAGCGGGACCAACGTGTTCTTCATCCACATGCAGACCGGACGATTGTCCGGGAAGCGAAACACCATGCCTTCGTTGGCACCCAGTTGCTCGCGGAACATCAGGCCCTGCGCGCGCTCTTCGTCGCGTAACGCGACCTCGGCCTTTACCAAGTGAACACCAATATTGAGCGTCGTTACCGGAAAGCGTTGTTGCGCAAGCGACGTTTCAGCCATGTACGTCGACAAGCCAATGGCAAGCGCTGGCAGCAGTTTTTTCATCACGTGTCAGTTCATGTTCGTTGTTGATGCGGTGGAACGGGCACGATTGTAATCGCAGACAGGCACACCGGCTGTCACCCTTCGCTCAGCGCTGATCGACAGATGCTCGCCATGCTTGCTCGGTCACCGCGCGCCATTCGCCCGGCAGCAACGGGTGTGAACTCAACGAGAAAGGGCCTATAGCACTCCGCACGAGCCGTAAGGTTGGCAGACCTGCGGCGGCTGTCATGCGCCTCACCTGCCGGTTCTTGCCCTCCGAGAGAGTGATCGCTAGCCAGGAGGTCGGTATCTGTCGGCGCTCACGCACCGGTGGATCTCTAGGCCATAACCAGGCCGGCGGCGCTATGCGGACCGTGTGGCTGCCACGGGTGATAAAGTCGCCGAGATCCTGCGGCTGTCGCAATTTTTCTAGTTGTTCGGCATGCGGCAAGCCCTCCACTTGCACCAGATAGGTTTTCAGCTTCCCGTGATCGGGATGGCTGATCTGGTGCTGCAAATGACCATCGTCTGTCAGCAGCATCAACCCTTCGCTCTCCGCATCCAGTCGCCCGGCAGGGTACATGCCCGGCAGACTGATATACCGCGCCAACGTCGGCCTGGTCGGGTGATTGGAGAACTGACTCATCACGCCGAAAGGTTTGTTAAACAATATCAATGACATGCGGGTGGAGGGGCGATATTGAGGTAGGGATGACTCAGGAATCCCCCGGTTTTTATGGCATAACGCGAAATTCTAGTGCATAATACAAAACGCGGTCTTATGTCTTATATAAGACTTGATCTCGCGCCGGACAACAAGCGCGAGCGCAGCTCCTCAAAGGACTATGCCGTTCACAAGACGCCAACTAAAATTCCTTCATCCGCCAATCTTCGGAGATAACGACGATGTATCAACATATCAAGGTGCCCGCCGAGGGTCAGAAAATCACAGTCAACCCCGATTTTTCCCTGAATGTGCCGGACAACCCCATCATCCCTTACATCGAGGGTGATGGTACAGGTGTTGATATCAGCCCCGTGATGATCAAGGTGATCGATGCGGCCGTGGCGAAGGCCTACGGTGGCAAGCGCAAGATCAGCTGGATGGAGATCTATGCTGGCGAAAAATCGACCAAAGTGTATGGCCCCGACGTCTGGCTTCCTGACGAAACCCTCAAAGTCCTGAAGGACTATGTGGTGTCGATCAAAGGTCCGCTGAC
>Ga0315902_10000651_pt1 | contig 58408 bp, 47 predicted proteins | sample LakEriMetagenome_9_FD_203523 | JGI IMG/M metagenome (GOLD analysis project Ga0315902, IMG submission 203523) | Freshwater fungal communities from buoy surface, Lake Erie, Ohio, United States - Buoy 12 MA117 | ecosystem: Environmental > Aquatic > Freshwater > Lake > Lake biofilm | place: USA... | reverse complement strand
CGTGCGGTCCTGTCCCAACTTGCCGTGAGCACCAGTTTCCCATCGGGGCTAAAGACGGCGGTGTTTACCCAAGCTTCATGCCCACTTAATACCTGCAATTCTTTTCCGCTGCTCACTTCGTAAATGCGCGCAGTGCTATCCCTACTTGCGGTGAGCGCAAGTTTCCCATCGGGGCTAAAGACAGCGGATTTTACATCATCTGTATGCCCACTTAATACCTGCAGTTCTTTTCCGGTGCTTACTTCGTAAATGCGCGCGGTGTTGTCGCTACTTGCAGTGAGCACCAGTTTCCCATCGGGGCTAAAGACGGCGGAGGATACCGATTTTGTATGCCCACTTAATACCTGCAGTTCTTTTCCACTGCTAACTTCGTAAATGCGTGCTGTACTGTCATAACTTGCTGTGAGCGCCAGTTTCCCATCGGGGCTAAATACGGCGGAGTTTACCCATTTTGTATGCACACTTAATACCTGCAGTTCATTACCTGTACTTACTTCGTAGATGCGCGCGGTGCTATCCCAACTTGCCGTAAGCGCCAGTTTCCCATCGGGGCTAAAGACGGCGGAGGTTACTTTATCTTTATATCCACTTAATACTTGCAATACTTTGCCGCTGCTTACTTCGTAAATGCGCGCAGTTTTGTCACTACTTGCCGTGAGCGCCAGTTTCCCATCGAGGCTAAAGACGGCGGAGTTTACTAAACTTGTATGCCCACTTAATACCTGCAGTTCTTTTCCGCTGCTTACTTCGTAAATGCGCGCAGTTTTGTCCCAACTTGCTGTGAGCACCAGTTTCCCATCGGGGCTAAAGACGGCTGAGTTTACTATACTTGTATGCCCCACCGGCAATACCAACCTAGGTTCGGTTTGGGAAAAGATTTTCCAGCCTAGAAGAAGAAATGACAGTAAAAGAAAAAGATTTTTCATAAGACTAAGATAGGGAAAGTTGTACTTAATTATTTCGCTTGCATTTTTCATCGCGCTTATCCAGGCGCTCCAATTCGGATTGGATGGATTTAGAGACTGTTTCTATTATTTCAGTCTCACTCGCTTTCTTTTTAAAAGCAGGTAATTTCATTGTTGTCAGTATTTGATCACCTTTTTTTATTTCATATTGAATCAAGGCTTTATTTTTTTCCATGGCCAACACCCCTGAAACTCTGTATGCTTTTTCAATATTTTGAGATAGTACAAAGTTTCCTCTACCTGATGTAGATTTGAAAATATTGGTTAATTCATTTTTTAATGTTGGGTATTTTACTTCGGCTTCTCCAAAACTCATAAATTCACACAAACCCACACGCGTCTTTGGGCACGTTATATCAATTCCAGCCCTTACTTGCTCATTCACGTTACCTATTTCAAATCTTCCATCGCCAAAACTATTGGGTTCTTGCTTATTTCCGTTTGTACGCGAGTATTCTTTCACCCCTTCAATGGCTTCATCAAACCATTGACGTATAATCAGTGAGGTGTCTTTCTCCTTTTTCATGGCATCCAACAAGTGATAGGTTAATACACCTTGATTGAGTGTTTCGTCTTCATAAGCACTTTCGTTATCAGCTGCGGCCGCCAAAATCATCATACCGTTTTTATCCTTGAGTTTATCCAACTGACGAATACGTGTAGCTTCATCGTCGCCTCTTCCGTTGAAAGCCATAGTTTGATTGATAATCTGTCCGCTGTGGCACGCATCAAATACAAAAACACGCTTCTGGGCTTTGATTTGTTTGGGGTGACACCATTCGGAAAGCTCATCCACGCCAAAGCTCGTTGATTTGAGGTTTTTCTTATCCGCATTGTGCAAAATAAAACGAATTTCTTTTTCTCCACTTCCTTCTGGAATATCACCATGACCGGCAAAGAAGATGTACAAGATATCGGAGGCCTTGGCTTTTTCACCAATTTCCTTGAGTGCTTTTTGAATGTTTGCTTTTGACGGAATGTTCTCAGCTGTTCCTGTACCCGTTAAGTTGTAGATATAACAATCTTGTTTGAAGAGATTTCGAGCAGTACCTTCAACGGCTTTGGAAAGATCGTTGGCATCTTTTGCAGCAAAGTCCAGGTTTCGGTAACGCAACTCACTTTGTTCTTTGTTAGGGTTTCCGTAATCATTCACTCCAATAAACAGCCCGAAGAATTTCGGATTTTCCTTGTCCGTTTCTTTTTCAATGTCTAGTACTACGCCACGACCGTAAATTCCCGATCCTTTTACTTTGGATTTTACTAAAATGGGATTTTCGGTTCCTTTATCACCCGTTAGAAAGCCTTGGAGCGTATCAGAAGAAATGCTCAGGTAATATATGTCTTTGTTTTGTTCGCGTTTCTTCTCGAGTTGCTCGGGTTTGAATTTATAGGTAAGGTTTCCATTGATGTAAACTTCGGTTTCACCCAATCCGCCATTGCGTGGAATAATGCGGTAGCGGAAAAGACCTTTGTCTCCATCATCAAGCGGTTCAATGACAGGTGTAAGATCGCAAATGTTCAAATCACTCAATTTCGGCGCAGGACGATCATTGATGAGAATTTCTTCGTTGTTCATGATTTTTTCCACCAAACCAGGCACCCAAAGGGAGTCTTTAACTTGGGCTAGATCGATAACCTCTAAGCCACATGTCAGGTATAAATAATCAATCGCCCCAGGCGTGCCATCGAAGCGATAATCTTCATCATACACCAACCAATCGTTGTTTTCGAGTTGCAGGCGGGTATAAAGTGGCTTTCCCGTTTCAACATTCCAGAGAATGGTTTTGTGGTCTCTGGAAGTGGATAAAATCAATTTACCATCTTCACTATATTGAGCAGAGTTAAGGGTATTCGTATGCTTATCAAGAATTCTCACCTCTTTTCCGCTCCCAATTTCCCATATACGAAGAGTATTATCATGACTTGTGGTTAATATATATTTATTGTCAGGACTAAAAGAAGCCGAATTAATCAATTTGGAGTGTCCATTTAGTTTTTTTAATTCTCTTCCACTTGCAACATCCCAAAGCTGAGCGGTATTTTCTGAACATGTTAATACGACTTTTTCATCTTTACTAAAAATTGCCAAATTGATAGATTCGTTTTTCGCTTTTAGCGTCCTCAATTCTTTTCCAGTAATGACATCCCAAATTCGTGCAGTTCTATCTCCAATGGTAATTACCAAATTGTTACTTGAACTGAATTCTGCCCCATTTACCCAACCTTTATGGCCTTCTAAAATATGTAATTGTTTACCGCTTTGAACATCCCAGATCCGAGCAGTATTATCACCACTAGTAAGAATTAATTTATTGTCGGAACTAATTTTAATGGATTGAATATTATCACTATGACCAATGAGTTTTTTGAGAAGCTTACCAGTGCTTGCATCCCTTATTTGAGCAATAGAATCTAATGTCGTGACCAGAATATTTTCTTTAAGAATAATTGTATTATCATAAATTCCATGATTGTTTATTCTTATCAATTCTTTTGCTGTGGCTTTGTCCCAAATTCTCAAAGTTTCATCTCGCGATATCGTAACTACTCTTGTTTCGTCGTGTGTTGCAATGTAATTTATTCCACCTTCAGACGATTTGAATTGCTTTAAATCTTTTCCTGTTCCAATTTCCCACATGCGAGGGATATTTAGGTAGTTATCGAAAGATGAATTCAACACAGTCTTACTTTCGTTACTGAAATAGGAGACAACCTGATTTGTTTGTCCTTTTAATTGAAATAAGTTTTTGTTTTCTTCTAAATCAAAAATTTCGGTCATAGTTGGACCTAAAAAACTCCACATTACGTTACTCAAGAATCTGCCATTTGAACTAATATTTAATTTCGGTAAACCAATATTGGAGAAAAGTTCGAGATGTAAACTTTTATCATGGGAGAAGCTGTTTAACTGTTTTCCTGTGGTGATATCCCAAACGTTTATTTTTGTGTCTGCCGAATTACTTGAAGATGATATCGTAGCAATTCTTTTTCCGTCAAAACTATGTATAATAGAATTACCCCAATTAGTACTTTCATTAATCGAGAATAAGCGTTTTCCTGAAGTTGTTTCATAAATATGAATAATGGAATCTTCCGCAAGAAGCAATAATTTATTTTCATTATTAAGAATTGCAGCATGAATTGGTTGATTGTTTTCGATTTTTTGAACTAGTTTTCCCGACTGAACCTCCCAAATATAAGCGAAACGATCACTTGTAGTTACAATAAATTTATCGTCAAAACTAAACAGAGCTGAATTAAGCCAACTTGAGTGATTTTTCAGTACTAGTTTTTCAGTACCTGTTGCGATGTCCCAAAGCCGTGCTGTACTATCCATACTAGAGGTTAATACTAATTTTTCGTTGTAACTAAATTCTACAGTATTGATTTCTTGAAGATGTCCTTTTAATACTACTAATTCGTTTCCATTTGCAGCATCCCAAATTCGGCCTGAAGAATCGTCGTGGGTTAATATATATTTGTTGTCTGAACTGAATTTTGCCGAACGCATAGATGTTCCAGTAACTTTTAGAACATGTAGCAATTCGCCTGAATTTACATCCCATATTCGTGCGGTTGAATCTCCTGCTGTAACAACTAATTTGTTGTTCGAATTGAAATTTCCAGTTGCAATACTTTCCGAATGACCTATCAATACTTGTAATTCTTTTCCTGTAGCCATATCCCAGATTCGTGCAGTATTATCCGAACTGGTGGTAAGTATCAAATTATTATCTGTGCTAAAGTTTACCGAGGTAATTCCTCCCGTATGCCCCACCGGCAACACCAATCTCGGTTCGGTTTGGGAAAAGGTTTTCCAGCATAATAGAAGTAATGGCAGTATTAGAAATAGCTTTATCACCATGCTAAGATAGGGAAAAAGGTGGGGATTTTATAAAATACTATTTGATTGATGAAGCTTATTTGTTATTCAAAAGAAACCCTTATTTTTATGCAACTTAATTCGTAAACCATGAAATTTGTTTTGTTCACGCTGGTATGTTTCGTTATCACGTTTAATAGTCATTCGCAGAATCTTCAAAAACCTTCTCCGTCAGAGATTCAATCCTTGCCACTTTGGGCACAGCGCATGTATGGTGAAAATCCAAATGTGTGGGAAGTAGATTCTTTATATCGCTTGTATTATAAAAATGAAGCTTTTCAGAAGTCTTATCACACGCAGTATTACAAACGCTGGAGAAGGAGTGTGCAAAATTGTGTCAATTCCAATGGTTTCGTTTCTTTGCCAACTCAAGAAGAATTGAATCAACATAATAAATTGTACCTTAAGAAACAAAACGCGGAAAAATCTTCCTCTTGGACGGTCATAGGACCTATATTATCGCATGCTGAGGGAGGAATCCAAGGCTCGGATCAAACCAATGTGTATAGCATTGATCAATGCCTCAATCAACCAAACTACATTTACCTGGGAACAGAACCGGGCGAAGTGTACAAAAGTATTGATGGTGGTCAATCATGGTTGTTGAGCTCAAAAAACGAAGATTTTGGAAGTGGTGTTACGGCCGTAGAAGTAAATCCTGATAATGAAAATATCGTTTTTGCAGGTGGTAACCGAGGTATTTTTCGCTCTACGGATGGAGGAACGACGTGGGCAATTGTATTATCTAATACCAATTTTGGAGTGAATGAAATCCTGATTCATCCAAATAATACTTCACTTGTTTTTGCTGCTACGGATAAGGGATTGTATCGCTCTACGGATGGAGGAACTTCTTGGGCTCAATTGTACTCCAATAAAACCTATGATATCAAAATCCACCCGACTTCACCGGATGTCATGTACATCTTAAAAAATAATCCAACGGCAATTATTTGTGAATTCTTGAAATCTACCGATTTTGGCGCAACTTGGACGATTACTGGTACAAATTGGTACAATTCTACCGACCCTGCTCGAAATGATGGTGGTGGAAGATTAGCAGTTTCACCCGCACAGCCTGATCGTGTTTATGCATACTTGATTGGAGAATCCAAAGCAGATGATTTTGGTTACATCGGTGTTTTTCGCAGTGATGATGCTGGTGCTTCATGGGTTTTACCAAATGGTCCGGTGGGTGGTCCATACACAACGTCGCATGTGAATCTTGCCATTGGCTGGGCAACTTGGACCTATCATCAAGGGTTTTACAATTGTGGGTTGATGGCGTCTCCAACCAATGCCGACGAAATTTTAGTTGGGGGTCTTAATTTGTATAAATCTACTGACGCTGGAGCGACATTTCAACCTGTTGCAGGCTATGTGGGAGGTCCTTTGGGAATGCATGTGGATATGCAAGATTTTAGAATGGTTGGCAATACTGCATGGGTTACCACGGACGGTGGAGCATACAAATCCAATGATTTTTTCACAACAGATTATAACTTCTTCATGAATGGAGTACATGGATCCGATTATTGGGGGTTTGGAAGTGGTTGGAACGAAGATGTTTTAGTTGGTGGACTTTATCACAACGGAAATTTGGCGTACCATGAAAATTATCCTGCCGGTCAATTTCTACAAATGGGTGGGGGAGAAGCTCCCACAGGTTATGTTAATCCGGGACAGAATCGAAAAACCTATTATTCTGATGTAGCAGGAAAAATTTTACCGCTTCAACTTACTGATCCCATTGTGAATGCTGCTTTTGGTATGGCACCGAATGAAAGTTACTACGCTGCCGAATCGAGTGAATTGGAGTTTCATCCGAACTGTTATGGAATAGCCTACCTTGGAAAAGACAATTCGATTTGGAAAACTACCGATGGAGGTGCGTCTTTCAATTTATTATTCACCTTTGGAACCAATACAGCTAACCAAGTCAAATACATTGAAGTATCATCGAGCAATCCGAATGTGATTTACCTCAATCAGCAACCTGCTTCGGGTTCTACGGGTACACTTTGGAAAACAACAGATGGCGGAATAAGTTGGGCCCAAGTAAATAAACCTAATGGCAATAGCAGACGCATGTTGTTGGCGATAGATCCTACAAATGAAAATCAACTTTGGGTAGCCTATCCAGACGGTGCAAATGGTTCGAAAGTATATAAAACTACTAACTCCGGACAGACATGGGAAAACTGGACTTCTACAGCATTGAATAATGAGTCCATTCAAAGTTTGGTTCATATTGCAGGAACAGATGGAGGAGTATACGTGGCTACAAATCAGGCAGTCTATTATCGAAATAACACAAGCTCATTTACCATTGATAACGCAGGATTGCCACTTTACACGAATGGAAATATTTTACGTCCCTTTTACCGAGATGCGAAAATTCGATTAGCAAGTTACGGTAAAGGAATTTGGGAGAGTAATTTGAATGAAGCACCAACATTGCCAATTGCCAGAGCAATGGTCGATAAATTGAATCAGGAAGTAATTTGTGAAATTGATTCTTTTTATTTCGAAGATCATTCATTTTTGAATCATCAAGGCGCTTCTTGGTCATGGACTTTTCCAACTGGTTCACCATCCACTTCAGCTGAGCGCAATCCAGCTGTTTATTTTTCACAAGCAGGATCTCATTTGGCAATTCTTCAAATTACCGATGGAAATGGAAATACGGATTCGGATAGCATTTCAGTGAATGTGAATTTCCTTACCGCTGCAACAGCCATTCAAGAAGATTTCCAGCAAGCCTTTCCGCCTTCGGGATGGTCTGTGCAAAGTAATAACGGAGCTCAATGGTCGCTTTCGGCAGATTGTGGAGGGTATGGAACTTCCTCGCAATCATCCATTTTTGATAATTACAACAATGATTCGGGTGGAGCAGCTGATGATTTGATTGTTACGTTTGACCCGATTGCAATAACGAATGATCCATACCTTAATTTTGATGTAGCTTATGCGCAATATGGAGGTGTTTACAGTGATACACTTCAAGTTTTGGCATCAACAGATTGTGGTGCGACTTACACGATGTTATATGAAAAAGGGGGTACAACATTATCAACTTCTCCTGATTTACAAGATTTTTTCATTCCAACTTCGAGTCAATGGAGAACAGATTCAATTGATTTAAGTTCCTATGCTGGGGCGGATAAATTGCAAATCGCATTTAGAAACATTGGTCGATATGGTAATTGTGTTTACTTGGATAATATCAATATTGCCGGAACAACCGGAATTGCACAAAACTCCTTTGACGTACCTCTTGTTTATCCGAATCCAGTAAGAAGTAATCAACCAGTTATCATTCAATATTCTGGAGAATTTAAAGTTACGTGCTATGACCAGAAAGGAGCACGCGTACAAATGGAAGATGGAATGGATAAAGTAATGTTAAACACACCAAAAGCAGCTGGAACGTATTTATTACAAATACAAACGCCAACTAAGATTTGGAACAAGAAATTGGTAATACATTGATGACGATCTATTGTTCAAGATTCTTTAATCTTGATAATAAGTTCATTAGAATCTTTCCACTTTTTTCTTGATAAAAAAGTAGAGTCAAAAAATCAAGGCTTTGTATTTATTCTGTGTTCGGCATTGATGTTCTTGTTTTCGATTTATATTTCTACCGAACACTTTTCTTCTCCTTCTAATTTTCTATTTTGTCAGTGATCCTGTGGCTACCTCCAAAATAACGAAAATTAGTGTGGAATGAAAAACGAAAAATACAAGGCCATAATTATCCTATAATGAGTTTTGAGAATACACAATACTCAACAACAAAAAAGCCACAACATGTGTGGCTTTCTCTATTCGGATGCTTAACCCTTAAGTTTAGCTTAATGAAAAGCGTTTAAATTCTGTAACAGTTAATCCTTTGGAAGTATTATCCAAGAATTGCTCAACAGTCAATTTATCATCTCGGATAAATTGTTGGCTTAATAAGGTATTTTCTTTAAAGAATTTATTCAATCTACCTTGAGAGATTTTCTCAGCCATATCTGCTGGTTTACCTTCTTGAATTGCTAATTCTTTACCAATTTCTAATTCTCGATCGATGGTATTTTGATCAACACCTGATTTATCAATAGCAATTGGATTCATAGCCGCAACTTGCATCGCAACTTGACGGCCTACTTCGTTCATTTCATCACCATCAGCTGAGAAACCAACTAATGTTGCCAATTGATTTCCTGGGTGGTTGTAAGCAACCACTTTAGATGCATTAACTGCAGCATAACCAGATAAATCTAATTTTTCACCAATTACACCAATTTGTTCCGTTATTTTTTCATCAACTGTCAATCTATCATCATAAGATAGAGCTTTTAATTCTTCCACATTAGCAGGGTTTTTAGCTAAAGCTAAATCTACTAACGATTGAACCAATGCCACATAACCTTCATTCTTAGCAACGAAGTCTGTCTCACAGTTCAGCGTAAGAATTACTCCACTTTTTCCATCTGCAGAAGCTTGTGCCAAAACAACACCTTCTTTCGCTTCGTTATCACCACGTTTTGCGGCGATTTTTTGTCCTTTTTTACGTAAAATATCGATCGCTGCTTCAAAATCTCCATTAGCTTCAACTAATGCGTTTTTACAGTCCATCATTCCAGCTCCAGTTTGCTGGCGTAATTTGTTTACATCTGATGCAGTAATAGCCATTGTATCTGTTTTATCTTAGTTTTCTGTATTTGCTTCGTTCTCCGTGTTTGCTTCTGCTACAACTTCGGTATTTGCCTCTTCCGCTACAGTTGAATCTTTTTCAGATCCTTTCGCATTTTTTCTTTCCTCTAAACCTTCTTTAATTGCTGAACAAATTTGGTCTAGAATAATCGAAATAGATTTTGTTGCATCATCATTCGCAGGAATAGGAAAATCAACTAGCTTAGGATTCGAATTCGTATCAACCATGGCAAAAGTTGGAATATTCAATTTTTTTGCCTCTGCCAAAGCAATGTGCTCTTTTAAAATATCAACAATAAAAATAGCAGCTGGTTGACGAGTCATGTCGGCAATTGAACCAAAGGTTTTTTCCAACTTCTCACGTTGACGTGATTTGAATAATTTCTCGCGTTTGTTCAAAGTATCCCAAGAACCATCAGACTTCATTTTGTCGATGCTCGTCATTTTACGGATAGACTTACGTGTGGTTTGAAAGTTTGTTAACATTCCACCAGTCCATCTTTCCGTTACGTATGGCATGTTGATTTCGGTAACTTTTTGAGAGATGATTTCCTTAGCTTGCTTTTTGGTAGCAACAAAAAGTACTTTTTTTCCTGATTTCGCAATTTGCTTCATTGCTGCACATGCTTGATCTAAATGAACAATTGTTTTGTTCAAATCGATAATGTGTATTCCTTTTTTCTCAGCGAAGATATACGGAGCCATTGCTGGGTTCCATTTTCTTTTCAAGTGACCAAAATGTACACCTGCATCTAATAACGAATCAAAATTTACTTTAGACATAATTTTTTTTTTAAAATGTTTACTTTCCTTATATAATTCAGCCAACATACGAGGGTCCTGTAATGGAAGGTGCTCGTAAGTTTGGATACTAAACTCCAAATAAAATTAACGTTTCGAGAATTGGAATCTCTTTCTCGCTTTCGGACGACCTGGTTTTTTACGTTCAACCATTCTTGGATCGCGTGTCAACAATCCTTCTGAACGAAGATTCGGTTTGTTTTCTTCAGCGATTTCAACCAATGCTCTTGAAATACCTAAACGGATAGCTTCTGCTTGACCGTTAATTCCACCTCCAAATACGTTCACCTTTACGTCATATTGACCAAGTGTATTTGTAGCAGCAAATGGTTGATTGATTTTAGCTTGTAAAATATCAATAGGAAAAGCTACTTTCACATCTTTGTTGTTGATGGTAATTTTCCCGTTTCCTTTAGAAAGATAAACTCTTGCTACCGCCGTTTTTCTTCTTCCTAATGTGTTGATAACGTCCATACGTCTATTCTAATTATTTAAGTGAATCTATGTTTAATACTTCTGGATTTTGAGCTTGGTGACCGTGCTCAGTTCCAGCATACACTTTTAAGTTTCTGTACAACGCTCTTCCAAGTGCATTTTTGGGTAACATACCTCTAACCGCTTTCTCAATTACTCGCTCAGGATGTTTTTTTAATAACTCATCAACAGTCGTAAAACGTTGACCTCCAGGATATCCTGTGTATCGTGTATAAACTTTGTCTGTAAGCTTGTTTCCTGAAATTGCAATTTTTTCAGCATTGATTACAATGATGTTATCGCCGCAATCTGCATGAGGAGTGTAAGAAGCTTTGTATTTTCCACGAATTACTTTCGCTACTGTACTTGCCAATCGTCCCACGTGCTTGTCTGTTGCATCAACAACAAACCATTTTTTGTCTGCTTTTTCCTTGTTTACAGAAACTGTTTTGTAACTTAATGTATCCACAATTTTTTACTTTAATTGAACACTATTTCCCAAAATCGGAGTGCAAAGATACGATTTCTTCTTTTATGTGCAATAGAAAAAAAATATTTTTTATTCAATTAATGTCCTGGATATGAAATTGCCTAACTTTAAACCCTAAGATTATATTATTATGCGTTTTTCCATTACATTCATTCTTCTTTTATTCTACACTTGCCTTTGTATGATGCAATTGCATGGTCAACATTTATTTACAGGAATTTATCGTGATATTGGTAGTTCATCAAATGAGATGATTTTTTACACAACGAATGGAAAAAATTATGTGGTTTCTAAAGAATCGTCAGTGGTTCTCCAAGATGATATTCTAATTCGTGAATATATGACCCAAGGAATGGTTCGTTTAGGGAATGATTTGAATTTCATTTCAGGTCCTTTCTGTATGTTTGGTCGTGAGGGATATTTCTTTGAAAAAGATGGACAGATTTTTTATTATGATGAATTATTATCCACTTATGAAGGAGCAAATCGTGGAGAAAACCCCTCTGATTCCTTGAATTATGTTTACGTTAAGGTCGAGGATTTACCAGAGAATTGGGTGTTGCAGAATGAGGATAGAGTTGATGAGTTGGGGGTAATTAATGAAAAAATATTGTATTCAATAACTTTGATTGAAAGAATTCAAAAAATCGATACGTTGGGATGTTATAACTGCATTTACCTAGAAGGAAGAGATCCTCATGCACTTCACAACAAAGAATACTTGATAAGTGAAAACGAATTTTACAACTTGAATTTAGCCAAAGCTCCTGATTTTAATATGACTGATCTTGAAGGTAAAATTGTTCAAATGTTCTTTAAGTGGGATGAGGGGCGTTTTCCTGGTTATCTTGTCGAAGGAAGTTTGGATTTAGACTCCAACAAGTCTTCTGTTCCCTATGAAATAATCCTTTTGGAAGATAATTTGAATTACAAATCCAACTTTAGTTATCCGATTCCTAAGAATTAAATTGTTTCCTATTCTTCCTCTCTCATTGTTTGATAATTGAATGGTCTGTCCTCGGCATAGACTATTACTTGCGTGTCTTCGAATTGATAAATTTCAATGTAAAATTTATTCGGTCGTGCGATACTTTGCCATTCTTTTATTCCGTTTGCTTCATTGTTCTCTAAAATCGCTTCTATGATGGTTTTGTTCGAAATTTCCTCGAACGTGAATCCTTTTAATGTAAGAGATACATGCCTATGTGCTGAGTTTTCATGAAAAATGGTATCACTCATTAAATCAAGTTTTTGGTTTGCATAAATTTCCATTCCAGGTTCAAATTCAACTTTAATTTTCATTTCTCTTTGGTATTCCTTTTCTAGGTTGTCTTTCAGGGTTTGTAGTAATTCTTTCCCTTTCTCGCTTTCTTGCCATCCTTTAATTCGATATACTTTAGAAATTGAATCCTGAGCAATAATCATGGAATAGAAAGAAAAAAAGGAGCTAAGAACAATAAATAATTTTAACATTGGATCAAGATTTTAAGCGTGCAGTACTAGAATACAAACTTTGAATTTGGTTTCATTTAACATGTAAGTTATTTTAAACTTGAGGTATTAAAAATGGGGAAGTAAAGCATAACCTGTAATACTTTAATGATTCCTAAAAACTTTATCGATAATAATTTAATTGTATCGCACAATTTCAGTCGAATAGTTATTACACTCAATGTCAAAGCGTTATGAATAAATCGGAATCGTTTGTTACTGGGCTTTCAATGTGTGAGAATTTTTTGTAAGTTTACCTAATTGTTAGTATCTTTAAATTCACGAATTACCATATCAATTATTCATGAACTATTTTTTATCTCTCCTGCTGTTCTGTTTTATCGGTCACCTAAATTCAGCAGAATACGGTATTTGCATTAAAAATCATATTAGCGTTCACAAATCAATTAGTCATGAGAGTGAGCAGATTACTCAACTGATATTTGGAGATATTTACAAGGTTTTATCAAAATCATCTGATAAACAGTGGTTGTATATTGAAAATCAATACGATAAGTATAAGGGGTGGATTTCTATTTCCAAGCATAGAAAATTGAGTCAGCAAACATTTAATAATATGATTAATGATACCTTTCCTGTATGTGGTGATTTAAAAGGGTTCATCGAATTTGAAGGAAATAAGTTTGAAATATCATTGGGAAGTACTTTACCGTTTTATGATAATGGGGTTATTGAAATTGATAATAAAAAAGGGGTTTTTACGGGAAATGCTGTATTTGGTCCTCGTGAGTTCAACGCGGAAAATGTTATTTCTACCTCAAAATTATGCCTCGATATTCCCTATTTGTGGGGTGGAAAAAATGCTTTAGGCTACGATTGTTCCGGATTTGTTCAAGTCGTTTATAAAGCGTTAGGAATAAAATTACCGAGAGATTCAAGGCAACAGGTATTGGTAGGTGAAGAAATTGAATTAAAAGATGCCAAAGTAGGTGATCTTGCCTTTTTTCATATTGATGGTAGAGTTATACACGTAGGGATAGTTATTGACGATAACAAGATTATACACTCTTCTAAAAGGGTTAAAATTAATACGTTAGATAAAACAGGAATTTGGATCGATGAAACTCAGTCATATTCTCACTATCTCAAATGTATAAAGCGCATTGTACGATAATTCAAAATGGCTCAATATGCTAATAATTCATCCATAATTCGCTCAATTATGTTTAAAGAAACTTCAACTATGAAAAAATCAATCGGAAGCCTAGCGTTACTGTTCTTTTTGTTCGGATGTGGACAATCTGATTCTACGAATAATACTCAATCAACCAAGAGCACAAAGGAAAGTAGTCAAGATACTTCAAAAACTACGTTGAATAAAGATAATTTAAGCGAAAGAACAAACGAAGCTGAAAATTCACCAACTATGACCTTTGAAGAACTTTACCCCAAGTTGAAAAAAAGTTTAATCAAGTCTACATGCGAACCATGTAAAACAGAAGAAGGTAAGAATACCTTGACCGCTAATTCAAAAGAATCGGACATGTTCTTGTCAACGTGGACATGGGATCCGAAAACATTAAAAGCAAAAGACATTGATGATGATGGTCTAATGGATTATACGATAGAACTATCAAATGGAGGTGGAGGTTGTGGTGGACAAGTAGGAATCGAGGAGCGATGGACGTTATTTGGCTCTAATCCAAACAAGTTTGTTTTGACTCATATCATTCCCTATCGATCACCCAGCAGAAAATGGCAAAAGGCCTATTAAGTTGAAGATAAATCGTCTTAACTAACACGGTTCACACTGCAAATTCAAAGAATAATTCATAAATTATTCCTTTATACAACGGATAGCTTTAAAACCATTACTATGCAACTAGGATTCGTTTAATAATGTATAACCAATTTTCTTTTGAAATCGATACGAGGTGTAGAAAACTCAAAATCATCATCACTTGGGCTCATCGAATTGTTGTTTTCAATGATATACCAAAGTTTTCCTATTTTCTTTAATCTACCTTTATATGCGGTTTGATTTGGAACATAAATGTCATCCAAAATAGGATCCGTTACAACTACCTTGACATTGTTGCCGTCAACAAAAACGTTGCATTTCGCGGTTGATTTTCCATATTCTTTGTCGAAAATCACGAAATTATAAACCCCATCATGAAATTCATTATTCTTGATAGTTTTTGTTTCTTTTTCGCCATCATTCACGTCTATGTCATTGGCTTTTGATGGTTCATTTATTACTTCATTTGCCGGATTGTCGTTCGATCTTGTTGCCTCATTCGTTGTACTATTCAAAAAAGTTGAACTCTCGTCTTTTTCTCCGCCACAAGAATATAATAGTGCAATGATTGACAAAAATAGTACGAACGTAATAATAAATGTTTTCATATTGGCTTGTAAATTAATTACTTATTCTAGTTTAACAAGAGGCAATAAAATTAACAAAAACTTAAAAAATATTCATCGAATTTTTCATTTAGAAATTTTACGTACTATTATCGATCCTTCAAAATATGGATATCACAGAAGCTGAAGTAATATCAATACTTTGTAAACTTATGCCGTATGTATTGCCAAAAACAGAAAGCTTAAAACATACATTGGGTGAGCCAGAACCACCTCAAAAGAATTGGGGTATAGATTAATTTACTCAAAGCACCAAAGAAAAAACGGTGGTTTTGGTAAATGGTTGAATAGATAAATAGTTATTTTAAATCCCGAACTGGTAAGCGTTGCCGAAAACTATATTTAGCCGATACCTATTTTTACCACCGTTCAGCGTTCAGGGGTTGTATGTACGAAAAACAAACACAAAGTAATAAAAGCAGGCATTTAGATAATACACTGGGCGCATATTTTGAAACCGACCAACTATATGAACAGTTTTATAAAAAGCATTTTAAAAAATGGATGCTGGTAAACCTACCAAAAAATATTTGAAACTTACCCAGCAAATACAAAAAGCTGAAAGTGTTTCATATAGAGTATTTGAACGTGCATTGCTATTGTAATTCATAAATTAATCTCTAAATTTGTACTCAAATTAATAGGTATGAAAATTCTTTTCTTTTTTTTAGCGTTAGTTAATTTTAGTTGCTACGCTCAACTTGACATTAAAGAAAGTGGAACGAATGAAAGTTCAATTGGCAAAGTTGTATTAATGACAACAAACTTTATTGAGTGTACAAAATTTTCAGATACTGATTTATATTTATTTAGTTTCAGAAATCAAGATTACTCTACCATTACTGATTATAAGAGTTTTTTCATTAAAGGTACTGAAAGTTTTAATCAATTGTATGATGTATTAAACAAAACATTAACAAACAAAGAAACTAAAGAATTAGAAATTGATTTAGGAAACAATGAAAAATTAATTCTTAAATTTAAAGGTAAAAGTGTATCTTTTTGGTATTGGAACAATAGCAGTTGGAGTTATAGTATGGCATTCTATTTGAAGCATATTGATAAATTATTCGGCAAAGCGTAACTTTTAACATTTTTATTTTGGAATAGGTATAAAAACTTTTTTAGTACCTAATGTGTACCTTGAAAATATTTGATTTTTACAAAATAATATGAATAAATCATTTCAGTTATTTAGTTATATTTATTATTGAAGTTTGCACGATTTATTATTCAAGAAGTGATAAGGTTCTATCATTTAATTCATTCTTAAATTTTAATATGTCATCTATATTTTCCAAAGGATAGTCATTCATTCCAATTGTGATTTTCTTAATTGTTTCAGTAAACTTCAATTGGCAAATTGTTTTACGCTGATTATCATCTACCATAATATTGAAATTTCCTTTTTGATCACGGTATGTTATACGGTCGTTCGGAATTTTCTTGTTTTGAATTAGTAAGGTTCTTACAGTATGGTACGCTTGTATTTCTTGATCTGTTGTAATAATACCAGCAGATTTTGAATTTGTCTTTGTTTCGTGAAGAATAATCTTTTCTGTTAATGATTTGAATAAAGATGAGTTCATTAATTCCTTCACACGGTCTTCATTGTACTTAGTTTTAAAAATCATTCTTTTGTGAATCAATTTCAAAAACTCAGTTGAAGGGCTTATCATTTCTTTAAAAAAAGTATCCTCGAAATCCTCAATAAATACAGATTCCTGTGCCTTAGTAATAATGTCATTAACATTTATTATACGGGCATCAAAATCCAATAAACCTTCGATATCGTTCTCTGAATAATTTTCAATATCAAATACATAAAAAGGCTTTGAATCCATAGTGTTTGCTAAAGCAACATCTGAATAAAATCGATATTCTTTTCCATTCGTCAAAATTGCAATTCTTGAATTCTTAGCATTTTGAAAGTAACCGCTTAATTGTCCAGCTTCTTTGTCCGTTAATTTACTTGTTAGTTTTTTACATTCAATAATGATTATGTCCTTTCTATTTAATTTGATAGCATAATCAACTTTGTTACTAACTCTGTCGCCAAAATCAGCCTCATATTCAGGAATTAAATCTTCGTTCCCGTAATTCAAAAGCATAAAGAAAGGCTCAATTAAGAATTTCTTAGTTTGAGCCTCATTTGCACAATTTTCTGCTTTTTGGTTAAAGTTGAAATTGTCCAATGATTTCTTTAAAAAATTGAAAGCCTGTTTTCTATTGATGTTCGACATAATGCGTAAATTTAATATGCAAAAGTAGAAATTTACTTTGAATAAGAAATCAAAGATAGATTTACAAGTCGTACATTAATCGTACAATTATATAAAACAAAAAATCGTAAACATCTATAATTAAGGTATTTACGATTTTAAATTGTGGAGTCGGAGGGGTTTGAACCCTCGTCCAAACGACGAGTTTTCAAGCTTTCTACATGCTTATTTCCTGATTATTTTTCGATTGTAGGACGGACAGGAACACCCAAATCTACAACTTAGCAACTATTGATTCGCTAAAACTTAGTCACCTCGCTTTAACTAGCTCAATGGGATGAACTTTCGTATGGTAAACCGAATGAGCAGCAGTTTACCGAAAGTACTCGTCCAACTTACTGTGCTTCAGTCGGATTAAGCTCTATTTACATTCCGTAAATTAAGCAGCAAGTGCGTATGACGTATTGTCAATTATTGTTCGTGACAAGATATTATAGAGGTTCACCACAACCCTCTGCATGCTGACACTTGACTACCGCTATCGCTGTCAAATCCAATGTCGACCCCAAAAACATGTACAAATATACATAATGAGTTATACATTTTATTACAGAATCTTCAATTATTTATCTGAATTCTTTTTATTTCAACGAACATGCTTAAAATGCTTATTCGAAAAACATGAAAAATTATTTCCGATTTTTGTTGTACTTCAAATATTTTCACTATCATTGCAACATCAATTAAGACGCATCTTTCTGAGTGTCATTGAAAAATCACCGTTATTTTACTTATCATATTGATTATCAACAAATTTTATGGACATTAAAGAATTAGAAAAGAAAAAGCTTTCTGACTTACGCGTTATTGCTGAGACTTTGGGGATTTCCAATGCGGCACAATTAAAAAAGGATGAGATCATTCAGCTGTTAATGAATCCTACAGAAGAACCAAGTGTTATTGAATCTTCAAAAGAGAATGATTCGAATCAGAAATTAGATAAAAAACCGCGTGTTCGAACAAATAAGAAACCAGAAAAATTGGTCGAAGAGCCCAAAGCAACTTTATTTGATGAAACCGAACCAAAAACGGAAGAAATTTCAGTTGTAAATGAGGTTTTAACGGAGGGTCTAAATCAGGAAGAAAATACAGTTGATAGTTCACATTTAGCGCAACCTACTGAGGCTTCAGAGGCTTCAGTTTCCAGAAGTGAAACGAAGAATAAAGATCACAAACCATTTGATCGAAAAAATCAAGATAGACGACCAAATGACAATCGAAATCAAGAGGAAAATAAACAAATCGAAAAAGACTATTCTGCATTTGATCTTGTTGGAATTGTTTCGGCAGAAGGTGTTTTGGAAGTTATTCAGGATGGTTACGGATTTTTAAGATCTTCAGATTATAATTATTTACCTTCGCCCGATGACGTTTATGTATCTCAAAATCAAATTAAATTATTTGGTTTAAAAACAGGTGATACTGTGAAGGGAACCATTCGTCCTCCGCGTGAAGGAGAAAAATATTTCCCCTTGGTTAAAGTAGAATCAATCAATGGCCGTGATCCATCTTACATTCGTGATCGTGTGCCTTTCCAATATTTGACACCACTTTTCCCCGATGAAAAATTCAAATTAACTGGGCATAAACAAGAATCGTTATCGACTCGAGTTATGGATTTGTTTGCTCCAATAGGGAAGGGGCAACGTGGAATGATTGTCGCTCAGCCAAAGACTGGTAAAACCATGCTTTTGAAGGATGTCGCAAATGCTATAGCAGCGAATCATCCGGAAACCTATTTAATTGTTTTATTGATAGATGAACGACCGGAAGAGGTTACAGATATGGCACGAAGTGTTAAGGCGGAAGTGATTGCATCAACATTCGATGAGCCTGCAGAACGACATGTTAAAGTTGCTAATATGGTTTTGGAAAAGGCCAAAAGAATGGTAGAGTGTGGTCATGATGTATGCATATTATTGGATTCAATAACTCGTTTAGCAAGGGCTTACAATACGGTTTCTCCAGCCTCAGGAAAAGTACTATCAGGAGGTGTCGATGCCAATGCGCTTCATAAACCAAAACGATTCTTTGGATCTGCAAGAAAAATAGAAAATGGTGGTTCTCTATCGATCTTAGCCACGGCATTAACAGATACCGGTTCCAAAATGGATGAGGTTATTTTTGAGGAATTCAAGGGAACAGGTAACATGGAACTTCAATTGGATCGTAAAATTGCCAATCGTCGAATTTATCCAGCTATTGATATCACTGCTTCTGGAACTCGTAGAGAAGATTTATTGGTGGGTAAAGATGTGTTACAACGCGTTTGGTTAATCCGTAAATTTATAGCAGACATGAATCCTGTTGAAGCAATGGAGTTTATGAAATCGCATATGGAAAATACACAATCGAACGAGGAGTTTTTAGTATCAATGAATAGCTAACATGAAAACGGGATTATTGATTGGGGTATTTGGATCTTTACTTTGGTTTTGTACCAAACTTATCTTTTATTGGTCCGGATATAATTCAGATTCAGTGAACGGATTTGTTTTTCTAAATATGTTCTTGGCTACATTTGTTGTTGCTTTTGGTTTGTATTTGGTTAAGAAAAAGGGAGGTGAAAGTAATTTATTGTTAGATGTTAAAAATGCCATGATTTCGGGTGTTTCATACACAGTGCTTACAAGCATTTTTATTTATTTATACTATGGGAAAATCGATACTTCATACAACGAAAGACAATTGCGTAAGACGTATGTTCAAATTGAAAATGTATTGAAAGATTCTACCAAAGTTCAACAAATCAAAAAAGATAATCCAAAATTACGAGCATATACCAAGGAGCAATTATTCGTAGAAATGAAAAAGAGTCCTGAAATGTTTTTTAGTGCAAAATTCACCATGACCTTGACGCTTTTGGCATTAATGATTTATGTGACATTAAATAGCCTAATTATTTCACTAGTTTACAGAAAACTAATTTTCAAATAAGCTTGAATTAGTTACTTTCAGAAGTATATTAAATTCCAACAGGACTTTTGAATGAATACAAATTCTCATTTACATGGATTGAAAAGGATGTACTTCTAATATCAATAATTTGGATATAATTATAATTCTTATCATCCATTGATGTTAAACAGATACTTCAATCGCATAACTAGTCTACTTAGACAACACCAACTACGATTATTGGGTCCAAGCTAGTGAAAACATCATCCGTATGCTGGATCAATCGGTAAAGGATGAAATACCAGAAAGTGATTTATTCCTTTATAACTAGTAATCAGACTATTGTATTAGTTTCCTAATGCTGAATTGATTTTACTTAAATCAGTAAGTCTGTTAAGATACAAGTCTTGAGAGAACTTTCCAAAGCCATTTTTTCTTGACAATTGAGTAAGTTTACTCCAATTAGTTTTACCAACTTGTTTATCTTCCCGAACGTAGTATCCCTTGCTTTGTAAAATAATGGTTCTAGAATTATAGTTTGTTTTCAAGCCAGTAAAACTTACTGAAATTGGATTTGAACCCATCTCCGCTTTTAGATAATTATTGTCATCGGATAGAAGTGCCTGGATATTATTATCGGAACCACTCACGTACGAAGGGGATAAATATTGGATTTCTATAGGTGCTGGTTTTGAGAAGTCCATTGCTGCATAATCCATTTCCCACAAGTTAAATCCACCATCAATTCGAATTTCAATTTGTTCTGCTGTTAGTAATTTTGGATTTATTGGAATAGTGATAGATTGACTATTGGCATTACCTACGGTTTGAATTGTCTCGATCTCAACCCATTTATTATTATTCTTGATATAAACGACTAGAGGTATTCCAGCCTTTTTAATCGCCGCTATCTGTTCGTCAGATGAAAGCTTTTGATTTGAAGCTTGAAATTTTTCGTCATAAGAACCGAGATTCTGTAAGAATTGTTGGTGAACAAATCCTGCCCAATCTGTATTTTTTACTTTCAAGACCAATTTTGCATGATTAATATCAGAGGGTTTGTCAAATTGTAAATTAGCCGATACAAGACCGTTTTTTGTCGGGCGATTAAATGAAAACGAATAATTATCGTCTTTTTGTAATTCACTTTTTATAAACGTCCCATCATGGGCATAATATGAAGAAGCTGTCACAGGATCTTTTACTGTCAATAATTCACCTTTTAGAGTTGGAATTACTTGAACAGAAGAATCATGATATGCTATAGATAACCCAACTTGATTAGTAAATTGAATTTCTCTTTCTTCATTGCGTATTTGAAAAGTAAAATTAGAACTCTTAGGATGAAAATCAGGGAGTGTTTTGTAATCATATCGTTCAAGCTTATCACTTACGGAACCCGTAAACATTGTATTAGTGAAAATTAAATCTTTTCCATTGTCAATATAAACATGGGGACAATCACATGCTAAAAAGATAAAGAGAGCAAAAAGACCGATAAGTGCGCCTAGAACTAAAATTACTCCAAGTACAACCATAAGAACATCGCCGGCAGTTTTTTTTAGTGATTTTTTTAGAATCTGCATTTCAGAAATATCAGATAATTTTATGGAAATTTGATTACCAGATTTTAAATATTTTTTCGTTTGTATATGTATTTGTTGATTAATCTTACTATTTCTTACTTCGTCAACAGTAATATTATCTACTTGAAAAGAGTCTACTATAAGTTTTTTTTCCTGATAGGAATTTTTGGAATCTGCCAAATCATTTGAAATTTTCATCAAGTCTTTTGGATAGGCTGTTTGCGCTTTTTTATAAAATGATAGCTCAACTTCATCTAAAGGAACTAATGTTCCAGTAAGTACCTCTGATTTTGTATTTGGATTAGTTATCTGAAATACTTCATTTTCTGAGTGAATGAAAAATACTTTTGATTTCATATTTTTTTCTGATGCCAATATAGCCTCATAATTTCCTTTCACATTTTTGAGCTTGTGGTAGGATCCACAACTTGATATTATTCCAACTAACCACAACAGACATATGGCTTTCAGGGTTTTCGGATTTCTTATTATTTTCATAATCATAATTATTTGTTTTTAAGCTAATTGATTCACAATTTCACATCCTTCCATTCGAAGATCAGCAATTGCTTGTTCATGACCTCCGTCTAAGATATGAGTTTTTTTATTTCGACAAAATGGACAAGCTGTAATATATCCATCAGTATCTATATAAATGTATTTAGAACCAGCACCAACGCAACCCAAATTTCGCTGCTGATACCCAGGATATATTAAGATTGGTAAATGTTTGTAAGTTTTACTTGTATTTAACTCAATAAAAAACGAATCCAAAAGTTCTAACTCGAAGGGCCTGAGCATCACATCTTTGCCTTCGTAATTACCTACTGATCTGGGCTCTAAAAACTGTACAAATGCAGCTCCATTTTGATTGGCAAAATTCATGTAGTTAATCAAGTTTTCATGCGTGCAAATTTCACGCGTCACACACAAAACAAACGTAAGCACTAATTTATTTTCAACGGCACTTTTTGCTGCTTCCATTGCCCAATCGAATGCTTTATCATTTCTTCGAAAAGCATTGTGTTTTTCAGGAATATAGTGATCAATACTTAATAATATCGATTTTAATCCAGCATTCTTTAAATCACTAGCGTTTTGATGATTTAATTTATATCCAGACGTGTAAATTGCAAAGTCAGATGTTTTCTTTGCGGATTTTAAAATCGTTAATAAGTCAGAAAGACGGTTCATTGGTTCACCACCACCAAATTGAATCATAGGTACGCCTGAAGCTTGCAACTTTTTTACAATTTGAATATGATCCTCTACGGTTAAAGCTTCTTTTTGATTTAAAACTGCAGCTTCAAAACAGTGTTCACAATTTAACGGACATTTTTTTGTTAAAGCAATTTGAACCATAGATTGTTGTTCTAAAAGAGTATTAGTCAATTTCAATGACTTCCTAGCCTCAATTTCCATGGGTGTAAAAAAGTACGGAGAAGGAAACCCACTCACATTACAGTTCATATAAACCTTGCCATCTATCATCGCTAACTTAGGAATCTTTTGACCAATTGTGAATCGAGACTTAAAAGCAGCAACTCCTTTGAGAACTTTAAAAAATGTAATAGGATTTTTGTAGCGAGCAATTAAGAAAAAGATTAGTCCTATTTTGATTCGAAATTCAAAAAAGTATTTCCTGAATCCAGAAATAAGATGGGGATTCTTTTGTATTAACTGCATCTATTAATTATTCTTCTTAATACTAGGTAGAGGGATGATTATTTTTTTTAGAACCTATGATTTTGAGTCATTAAACAAATATACAAATTTCCCATAATTGATAAAAATCGAATTACACAAAAGCTATTGTTTGATTTGCGAAAATCACAATTATTATATAATAATTGCTAATACAAATAAAGTTTGTTTATGAATTTGATTCAATGATTACTTCCAGCAAGCCAAGAAAATCGAACCGAAAGTCAGAATCAACAGACACCCTAACAATACAACGAATTGAAACGGATGAATACTTAATGCCGTTTGATTTTCTGTATCTTCTTTCGATAAAATTGTCATAATTAATCGAAGATAAACATATACACCAATTGCAGAACTAATCAAGGCAAGGACGACCAACCAAGGGTAATGAGCCCATACGGATGAAAACACCATCAATTTACCAAAGAAACCAGTAAAAGGAGGGATACCGGACATTGATAATAAGGCAACTATGGCAACTAATCCAAGAAAAGGATTTCTGTAACCTATTCCTTTAAGGGATGCAATCTCATCTTCATCATCATTCACAATCATGGAAATAGTAATCATAGCAATCACAGATGTAGCATATCCAACCATGAAAATCCATAAAGATGAATCTTGAACACTGTTAGGATAAAGAATAGCCATTAGGGCGTATGCTCCATTAGTGATACTTGAAAAAGCCATTAATCGTTTAAATTTGGTCTGCATCATCGCAGACAAATTGCCAATGAACATGGAAACAGCAATTAACACAGCAATTAAAATAGACCAAAAATCATGAAGACCAACATACGCAATGTGGAAGAACTTTACAAATGCAAATACACCTACAATTTTAACTACAGAAGACATATACCCCATAAATACGGTAGGGCTACCTTGATAGACGTCTGCTACCCAAAAATGAAAAGGAGCAGCACCAACCTTAAATAGGAATGAAGCAAGAACAAATAACAATCCGACAAAAAGCATGGCGCTGTTTCCTCCTGATTGAGTTTTCACTAAAATTTCAACTAAATTAAATGAACCTGTGGCTCCATACGTTAAGGCGACTCCGAAAAGTAATAAACAGGTTGCAAATGCACCCATGAAAAAATATTTAACGGCTGCTTCAGAAGAGGCATTTGATTGTTTTTTAGATCCAGCTAGAACGTACAGAGGAATTGAAAGTATTTCCAAACCAAGGAAGAACATAAAAACGTCTTGATAACCAATTAATATTATACCTCCACAAAGTGAAAATAACAATAACGCATGGAAATCACCAACGTGATTTTTTTCGGTTTGTATACTTTTGTCACCACTCAAAATAATCAATCCAGTGATCACAAGGACAAGTAAAACAAAAGCATTTCCAGCATCACCAAATATTAACAAATTGTATTTATTTGAAAGTATATTTAACGGATGATATTGAACAATTCCAGCGAGAACTAGTCCAGCAATGGAAAGAAAAGTAGAAATTCTTGGTTGATTCATGATACCAAGAAACAGAGCAATAATTCCGGTAAGAAATAATATGATAATTGCTTCCATTTTAGTGAGAAGTTGATGCGTTAAAAAGGGTTATATATCGTTCTAAACTTGGTCCAACCAAATCAGAAATAAGTTGTGGAAACAATCCAAATAATAAAATAGCAGCCGAAAGGATAACAAATACAGTTAATTCGTTCCAACGTAAATCTTCGAAAGATTCTAATTTTGGAGCTCCAAACATACTCAATTGATAAGCTCGGAGGGTGTAAACAGCACCAAATACAAGTGTTGTTGCACTAATTACACCAATCCAGATGTTTGTGTCCGTTAATACTTTAAGCAATGTAAACTCACCTATAAAACCAGCTGTAAAAGGCACGGAAACAGAAGCAAAGGCAATAATGGCAAACCAAAATCCAAATTTGGGAGCAAGGGTAGCATTTCCATTCATCTGATTCAACTCACGCGTTTTGAGTCTCGATTCTAATATTTCAGCTATTAAGAATAATCCGACTGCAATTAAGGAGTGATTTACAATTTGAACTGAAGCTCCAACCAAAGCATCTTTTGAAAAGATAACAATTCCCGCAGCGATTAACCCTAGGTGACTAATGGAAGCATACGCAAAAAGTCTCTTGATATCATTTTGTTTGATACACATAACAGCAGCATACAATAATCCAAGTATTGATAATACAATTATTACCCATTTCATTTCGAATAATCCTTCTGGAACTATCGGTAATAACCATTTTATCATTCCAAATAATGCCATCTTCAACATCAACGCTGATAACAGCATGGTTCCTGACATTGGCGCCGTGGTGTAAGTGTCCGGTTGCCAGGTGTGAAATGGAAAAATTGGAATCTTTACAGCAAACGCCAACATGATTCCGGTAAAAATCCAACATGCTTGTTCATTTGGAATTGTTGCTGCTACTAAATCTTGGTAATCGAATGAATTTGCGTTCAATCCAAGCGCAATAAATGAAGCTAACATAGCAAGCGAACCAAAAAGTGTATAGATAAAGAATTTTAACAAAATCTTATTCGTACCATTTCCGAACCAATATAAAATTAAGAAAATAGGAATTAATGTGAATTCCCAAAATGTGTAGAACATGATTCCGTCTTCAGAGCTAAAAACACCCAGTAATCCAAATTGCATAAAAAATACCAAAGCATGAAAAAGAGGGCTTCCTGACGTTGAAGAATTGTTGTAATTACTTAAAAGTATAATCGGAATTATGAAGTTTGTCAGCGCAATCATCATCAACCCTAAACCGTCATATCCCAAGTGGAAAGTTAAACCAAAAGGCATAGATTGAGTTTCAAAAAGAGTAACCGGCGATTCAGGATTGAAATTGATTAAATGAATGCAAGCGATTCCCAGAGATACAAAACTTCCAAAAAGACCAAAAATTTTGATACTATTTCGTGGAATAAAAAAGGAAATAATTCCTAATGCCAGGGATGTAATTAATAGTTCCAAAACTTGAAATAAATTAAATAGTAAGCAATTAAACCAACAATTCCGATAATCATCCAGAAATAGTAACTGGAAAGAATACCGGTTTGAATTTTTCTGATTTGAGATCCAGCAATAACGAATAAATTCGCAAAAGTGGAAATAAATTTAACCAACACATTATTTTCAAAAAATGTTAATAGTTTTTCGGACTTCCATTCAATAGTTCGAACAAACAATGCATGGTACAATTCATCAAAATATAGTTTTCGAGAAGAGACTTTTTCCCAACCGGTAAAATCTTTTTCATCTTTGGTTGTTTTCTTCTGAGTAACATACATCCAATAAGAAATTCCAATTATGATTATTGTCAACAAACTTGTTCCAATCATAATTCCAACTGCCGCAGATGTTTCTAGATGATGCGGATGAATTGCATTTAACCCAAAAGTAGTTTTGTTCAGAAAATGATCCATCCAATGCGCTCCTGAAGAGGTTAAGAAATCAGGAAGATTTAACGCACCACCAAGTACTGAAAGAACAGCCAAAACAATTAATGGAAGAGTCATTAAAGCAGGGCTTTCATGCAAATGTTCTTTTGTGTGATGATCTCCTCTAAATTCCCCGAAGAATACGAGAAAATACATTCTAAACATATATATGGCTGTTAACGAAGCTGAAAGTATCAAAAGGCCGAAAATTACTGGACCGTGTGAAAAACCAGCCGCTAAAATTTCGTCCTTTGAAAAGAATCCTGAAAGAAATGGAAAACCAGCAATGGCTAGTGTCCCAATTAGAAAAACAAAATGTGTTGTAGGCATGTATTTTTTCAAACCTCCCATTCGTGTCATATCCTGTTCGTGATGGTTAGCATGAATGATACTTCCAGATCCCAAAAACAGCAGAGCTTTGAAAAATGCATGAGTGGTGACATGGAACAAAGCAACAGTATATGAACCAAGACCAAGAGCAACGAACATCAAGCCAAGCTGAGAAACAGTAGAGTAGGCTAGAACTTTTTTAATGTCATTTTGTCGCATTGCAATAAATGCTGCAACCAGGGAAGTAGCTAATCCGATGTAAAGTATGATTTCTTGAGTAAACGGAGCAAGTTCAAATAAGAAATTGGATCGAATCACCAAATAAATACCGGCTGTAACCATTGTTGCCGCATGGATTAGAGCGGAAACAGGTGTTGGACCAGCCATCGCATCAGGTAACCAAGTAAATAATGGAATTTGTGCAGATTTTCCGGTTGCGGCCAAAAATAAGCACAAGGTAATTCCGATGATAATCATGGAATCAACTTTAATCGAAATTGCCTTCATTTTTATCGCGATTTCAGAAAATTCTAATGTCCCAAATTGTTTAATTAACAAGAAACATCCAATCATCAATCCTAAATCTCCGATACGATTCATTACAAATGCTTTTCTAGCGGCAAGCGTGTTCAAAAGTCCCTTTTCCTTGTCATTATAATGGAAACCAATTAATAAGTAAGAGCAAATTCCTACACCTTCCCAACCGAAAAACAACATAAAATAACTACTTCCAAGTACGAGAATTAACATGGAAAAAACAAACAAGTTGAGGTATGTAAAAAATTTATAGAATCCAGGATCTCCTTTCATGTAGCCCATTGAAAAGATATGAATCAATGATCCAATACCGGTAATAATCAAGGTCATCCATATCGCCAATGAATCGGCTTGCAATCCAGCTTTAAGTGAAAAATTAGATAAATCAAGTAAAGTAAATAGTGATACTTGAACGGTTTTGTCAAATGAAAGAAAAATGGAGAGAGCTATAAAAAATGGAATGGCCACCATTAGGGTTCCAATTGAACCTACAACAGTTTCCGAAAAATTCTTACCTAGTGTGCCATTGATGAGTCCACCCAATAATGGAAAAAGTAAAATGAGTATTAAGAGTAATTCAGTTCCCATTGATTATCCTTTAAGATTGTTAAGTAAATCCGCATCAATACTACGATTATTACGATACGCCATGATTAAAATGGATAGTCCTACAGTGGCTTCTGCTGCAGCTACGACTACAATGAAAAACACAAAAATTTGAGCATCGCTGGTTCCAAAGTAGGATGAAAAGGCAACGAGAAGTAAGTTGACGCTATTTAACATTAATTCGATACACATCAGCATCACAATCATATTTTTTCTAGAAAGTAAACCGATTACACCAATCGAAAAAAGAATGGTAGATAATACCAAGTAATAATCGATTGACAATCCTGAAGTTGCTGCAAGTACAGGAGACATAATTAATCAATTTGAGGTTTTTCTCTTTTGGCAAGTAAAACTGCACCCACCATTGCAGAGATGAATAAAATAGAGCTAATTTCGAAAGGCACCAGGTAATCTGTAAATAGTTTATTTCCAAGTTGTTCCACCAATCCGGTTCCGCTTTTTTGGATAACGTTATTAAACGTCAATCCTTCCCGAAGTGCAGCAAGAATTACCAATAACAGTAAACCTCCTCCAATGATTGAAGAAAATGACAATACATTTTTGGCTTTTGGTTCGTTTGCTTGATTGAGGTTTAACAACATCAAAACAAAGAGGAAAAGCACCATAATGGCACCGGCATAAACAATAATGTTAACAATAGCCAAGAATTGAGCATTCATTAAAATGAAATGACCGGAAATGAAAAAGAACGTCACAACCAAGTATAATACACTTCGAATTGGGTGACTACTCAAAATAACCATCAAAGCCGATCCAATGGTAAGTCCTCCTAAAATATATGAGATTAATGCTAGTGTCATACCGTTCCTCTTTTACCCGTATTTTGTCGTTTTGTAATATCAATGCGATTATCCATTGATTCCACTAAAATGTCTTTTCCATAAATGAAATCATTTCGCTCGAATTCAGTAGGAACAATGCGATCGGTTAGAAAAATTGCTTCTTTCGGACAAGCTTCTTCGCAAAGGCCACAAAAAATACATCGCAGCATATTTATTTCATACATTTCTGCATATTTTTCTTCACGATATAAATGTTCTTCGCCTCTTTTTCGTTCATTAGCAACCATTGTAATGGCTTCAGCTGGACAAGCAACTGCGCACAAACCACATGCAGTACAATTTTCTCTTCCTTCTTCATCACGTTTAAGAACATGTTGCCCACGATAAACAGGAGCAAACACTCGAACTTCCTCGGGATATTTAATCGTTTTTTTGCGTTTAAAAATGTGTTTCATCGTAATCCACATTCCACTGAAAATAGCCGGTAAATATAGCTTCTCAATGAAAGTCATTGGCTTGTTTGATACTACTTTTTTTCTATTGGTTAAACTTTCCATGTTTTGTTAAATTTAGAACCAGCCTTTACTGAAAGCAATTACAACACCTGTTATTAACATATTAATTATTGCGATTGGAATTAGTGTTTTCCAGCCCAAATGCATCAATTGGTCAAAGCGAAATCTCGGAATTGTCCAACGAATCCACATAAAGATGAATATGAAAATAAACGTTTTGGTTAAGAATGCTAATATCCCCAGTATTGCTAGCGTATTTCCTGAGAAATTATCCATTCCGGGGAAATTGTAACCACCAAAAAATAAAATGGCAATTACGGCTGATGAAATGAACATAGCAACGTATTCAGCAAACAAGAAAAGACCTAATTTCATAGAGGTGTACTCCGTATGATATCCACCAATTAATTCAGACTCACACTCAGGTAAATCAAACGGCGCTCTGTTCGTTTCAGCAAGCGAACAAATAAAGAAAACAAGGAAACATACTGGCTGATAAAAAATATTCCAATTCATTCCATGTTGTTTTTCAATAATTCCATTTAGACTTAAACTACCAGACATTAAAATAATGGTAATCAATGAAATACCCATTGCTAGTTCGTATGAGATCATTTGAGACGAAGCCCGAATGGCTCCAAATAAAGAATATTTGTTATTCGAAGCCCAACCACCTATCATAATTCCATAAACCCCGATGGATACGACACCAAATATGAATAAGATTCCAATATTAAAATCTGCAATTTGAAGAGAAACCTGTCTTCCGAATATTTCAATTGGTGGTCCCCAAGGAATAATTGTACTTGTAATCAAAGCCGTAAACATAGATATTCCTGGACCTATGATGAACAACCATTTGTCTGAGCTTTTTGGAATAAAGTCCTCTTTCATAAACATTTTAACACCATCTGCAATGGGTTGCAACAAACCAAATGGACCTGCTCGATCTGGTCCAATACGATCTTGAATCCACGCAGCTAATTTTCTCTCAAAATAGGTTGAATAGGCCGCTACTCCAAGTGAAATGAGGAATACGACTATGACTAAAACAAACTTTTCAATTAAAAGTGCAGTATCCATCATTCAATTTTTTTAATTGGTGATTCCATTTTTGTTTCGTACTTCCCTTGTGAAATAACAGAATGGCGATCAACAACACGAGGTCCAATAACATTCCATTTCGAAAGATCTTTCTTTTCAAAACGACATTCATTGCAAATCCAACCAGGTTTTCCATCAACATCCTCAACTTCACCATATTTATCCTTACGGGCTGTAACCCTGTAAACTTCATTACCGAACATCCATAGGACAACCTTTCCTGAACATTTATTACAAGAACATTCAGCTTCCATTGGTTTCAGGAACCAAACGCGACTTTTGAATCGGAAAGTTTTATCAGTAAGGGCTCCAACGGGACAAACGTCTATCATATTTCCTGAAAATTCGCTATCGATTGCATTTTCGATATACGTACTGATTTCAGCATGTTCACCACGATTTAAGACACCGTGTACTCGATTTTCAGTCAAATTATTTGCAACATGAACACAACGGTAGCAAAGGATACAACGATTCATGTGCAATTTAATCGTATCACCTATGTCGATTGGATCAAATGTTCGTTTCTCTTCTTCGTAACGACTTTTTTGAGAACCATGCTCATATCCTAAATCTTGCAAATGACATTCACCGGCTTGATCGCAAACAGGACAATCCAGAGGATGGTTTGCTAAAAGAAATTCAACAACGCCACCCCGATTTTCGTGTACACGTTCGGAAGTTTTGTTCTTGACAACCATACCGTCCATGACATTCGTAGAACATGATGCGACTAATTTGGGCATTGGACGAGGGTCTGCAGCTGAACCGGCAGCAACTTCAACTAAACATGTTCTACATTTACCTCCTGAACCAGGAAGTTTACTGTAATAACACATTGCTGGAGGAACAACTTCTCCACCAATTTTTCGAGCAGCATTCAGGATGGTTGTTCCTGGTTCAACTTCTACTTCAATATTATCTATCGTTACCTTAACCATATTCTTTAAACTTTATGCAGTTACAGGTTCTTTAATCAACCCATAATTTCTGGTTTGGGATTCTTCTTTGTGTGTCACATGCCATTCAAATTCATCTCTGAAATGGCGAATAGCGGCCGCAACAGGCCATGCAGCAGCATCACCTAATGGACAAATTGTATTACCTTCAATTTTCTTGTTGATTTCAGCAAGTAAATCAATATCTCTCATATTCCCTTCACCGTGTTCAAGTCGTCCTAAAACTTTTTCCATCCAACCTGTACCTTCTCGGCATGGAGAACATTGACCACAAGATTCATGAGAATAGAAACGCGCAAAGTTCCAAGTATTTCTAACGATACACTGATCTTCGTCAAAAACGATGAAACCACCAGAACCTAACATTGAACCAGTTGCGAAACCACCATCAGCAAGGCTTTCATAGGTCATTAAACGATCCTCACCAGCGGCAGTTTTTGTAATTAAATAATGTGGTAAAATTGGAACGGATGAACCCCCTGGAACACACGCTTTGATTTTTTTACCATTGGCAATACCTCTACACCAATCATCACCGTATATGAATTCTTCAACCGTTAATCCTAACTCAATCTCATATACTCCAGGTCTAGCTAGATTTCCGCAAGCAGAAATCAATTTAGTTCCTGTACTTTTTCCAACTCCAATTTGTGCATACGTGTCTCCGCCATCATTCACAATCGGAACAACAGCAGCAATACTTTCAACATTATTAACAACGGTTGGACATCCCCACAAACCTTTTACAGCAGGAAATGGAGGTTTGATTCTTGGGTTTCCTCGTTTACCTTCTAACGATTCAAGAAGTGCAGTTTCTTCTCCACAAATGTAGGCTCCTCCACCTGGCATAACTCGTAAATCCAAGTCATAACCTGATCCAAGAATATTTTTTCCAAGATATCCGTTGTTGTAGGCTTCAGAAATTGCTTTCTCCAAAATATGAAGAATCCACATAAATTCTCCTCGAATATAAATGAAAGATAGGTTTGCGCCTAATGCATAACTTGACGTAATCATTCCTTCTATTAACAAATGAGGTATGTGTTCCATCAAGTACCGATCCTTGAAAGTGCCCGGTTCTGATTCATCGGCATTGCATACAAGATAACGTGGAACACCTTCGGGTTTCGCTAGAAAGGACCATTTCATTCCGGTAGGGAATCCAGCGCCACCGCGTCCTCGAAGTCCGGATTTTTTGACTTCTTCAACTACATCATCAGGAGACATGGTTTTGATCGCTTTTTCAACGGAACGGTAACCACCATTCTTTTTGTAAACATCGAAAGTTTCAATGCCTGGAATGTCAACTTTATCAAGTAATAATCTTCTTCCTTTCATAATCTTAAGATTCAAATTGACCTGAACGATACGCTTCAATTAATTCATCCACTTTTTCTTTGGTAAGAAATTCGTGGTTTTTATGTCTACACTGAAGCATAGGCCCGTAACCGCAAGCACCAAGACACTCAGCTGTTTTCAAGGTAAACATTCCATCTTGAGTTGTTTCACCTACTTTTATGTTCAGTTTATTCTCGATATACGAAATGATATCATCGCTTCCAACCAGCATGCAAGGACCGGTGCGACAAACTTCAAAAACATATTTTCCAACTGGGTCCAAATGGAACATAGTGTAGAAAGTAGCTACTTCATAAACCTCAATAGGTTGAATTTTTAATAGATCAGCAATGTAATCCATTGTTTCAATACTAATCCATCCAAATTCGATTTGAGCCAAATGTAATGCTCGCATTAAAACACTTTTGTGCTTTCCTTCTGGAACATGCGTAATCAGTTCATTAATCTTTGATAACGACTCTGAACTCAGTTCTCTTTTCTCGCTGTGACGTTTATTCCAATCAATGTGTACTTTCATAATCTATGCGTCTAATTCTCCTGCGATTACATTTAAGCTACTCAAAGTCAATACGGCATCACTTATTGTCATACCTTTAATCATTTCAGGATATGCTTGATAGTAAATAAAACAAGGTCTTCTAAATTGCAAGCGGTATGGGCTCCTACCCCCATCACTTATCAAATAGTATCCTAATTCTCCATTCCCTCCTTCAACAGCATGGTAAACTTCTCCAGCTGGAATTTCAGTTTCACCCATTACAATTTTGAAGTGATAAATCAATGCTTCCATCTGATTATATACCTCAGCTTTAGGCGGTAATAAAAATTCAGGCAAATCAGCTTTATATGGACCCTCAGGTAAATTATTATAAGCTTGTTCGATTATTCGAATACTTTGACGAATTTCTTCCTGACGAACCATAAAACGGTCGTAAGTATCACCATTCACACCAACTGGAATGATAAAATCAAAATCTTCGTAAGAGGAATATGGTTGCATTACTCGAATGTCGTAATCAACACCCGTAGCACGAAGGTTTGGACCTGTAATTGAATAATTCAAGGCTCTTTCCGCCGAAATTGGACCGGCACCTTTGGTTCTGTCCATGAAAATTCTATTCCTTTCAAGCATAGAATTGAATTCTTCAAAAGCAGGTGGAAAAGTTTTAAGGAAAGATTTTAGTTTAGTATGAAATGTTTCGTTGAAATCTCTTTCGAAGCCTCCAATTCGACCGATATTTGTTGTTAGTCTAGCGCCACAAATTTCTTCGTATAATTCGTAGATTTTTTCACGCTCTGTAAAAGGATAGAAGAAGCTAGTTAATGCACCAGCGTCCACTCCAACAACTGAATTACAAATTAAATGATCTGCAATTCGAGCTAATTCCATAATAATCACACGCATATATTGAACGCGTTTTGGAATTTCAGCACCAATTAATTTTTCGACGGTCATTTCCCAACCGATGTTGTTAATTGGAGAAGAACAGTAATTTAATCGATCCGTAATCGGTGTAATTTGATTGTAAGGTCTTCTTTCTGCCAATTTTTCGAAAGCACGATGAATATAGCCTACAGTTTGTTCGGAAGAAATAATTTTTTCTCCATCGACTTGTAGAATGTTTTGAAAAATACCATGTGTTGCGGGGTGAGTTGGACCAAAATTTATGGTAGCAATTTCACCATCAATCGTTTCTTTGGAGAGGTGGTCCAAATTTTTATTTTTGTATTGTTCTTTTGCTTCCATAGTTATTAAAATCTACCAAAAAATCGGTCATCTTTATCTTCTCTAGTTGCGTCCTCCAAATGGTATTCTTTTCTCATTGGAAAATAATCCATTGTTTCCTCATTCAAAATTCTTCTTAAATCCGGATGCCCTTTAAATTGAACACCAAAAAAGTCGAATGATTCCCGTTCCATCCAATTTGCTCCATTGTAAATTTGTACGATTGAGTCAATAATTGGATTACTAATGGGTAAGTAAACTTTTAGTCGAAGTCTATAGTTATTTTTCCAACTATGAAGTTGATATACAACTGCTATTTCACGGTCTTTATCATTGGGATAATGCACCACAGCAATATTGGTTAGAAAAGAACATTGTAAACTGGCGTCTTCTTTAAGCCATTTAATAATTTCAAAGGACTTGTCAGATTTGATTTCAATGTTTAGAATTCCGTATGTTTCATTCGACGAAACAACTTCAGAAGGAAACTGATCCGAAATTTGTTTTAATATTTCTTCGTTATTCATTCTCGTCAGTAGTTACATCAATTTTATAATCTTTCAGAAGATGCTTGTATTCATCGCTGTATCTTCTTCTCATAGATTCTTTTTTAACAAGTTTGTGGATGTTCATTACACCATCAATAATTTGTTCTGGTCTTGGGGGACACCCTGGAACATAAACATCAACAGGAATAATACGATCAATTCCTTGAAGAACGCTGTAGGTGTCAAAAATACCACCAGAAGAAGCGCAAGCTCCAACAGAAAGAACCCATTTCGGCTCTGCCATTTGTTCGTAAACTTGTTTCAGTACTGGACCTAGTTTTTTTGAAATTGTTCCTGCAACAATTAATAAATCTGCTTGTCTTGGTGTAAATGACATTCGTTCCATGCCGAAGCGTGACATATCATACATACTTCCCATTGTTGCCATGAATTCAATTCCACAGCATGAGGTAGCAAAAGGTAGAGGCCATACTGAATTTGCTCTTGCTAAACCAATTGCTTTGTCCAGAGTAGTTAATTGATAACCTTCTCCGTTGATTGTTTCCATTTCATCTATTTTTCCCATTCTAATGCACCTTTTTTAAGTACGTAGAAAAATCCTAAAAGGAAGAATCCTACAAACATTATAACAGCTAAAAGCCCTTCAAGTTCAAGTTTGTTGAAATTTACCGCATACGGATAAAAAAAGATTACTTCCACATCAAATAAAACGAATAAAATTGCTGTCATGAAATAACGAATTGAAACAGGAAAACGAGCATTTCCCTCTGATTCAATACCACACTCGAAGTTTTCTTCTTTGTTTTTAGTCTTTAGTCTTGGCATTAAAATATGCGTAACAAAAAGAGTGAAAACTACAAAACCTCCAGCTACTGCAACTTGGATGAGTAGGGGAAAGTAATCCATAGTGGTTGAACTTGCTTCCATTTCGTTGTAATTAGAACATTATCAATAAATTAAAACAATCTTCATGAAAATTATTAAAAACTCATAAAAATCCCAACCGCAAATTTAACTTTTCTTTTCAATTAAACAATTGATTTTTTGAAATCTATTAGTCAAAGAAGCGTGATTAAATCACAATCAAAAATCACAATTCAACTTATTTTCCGAGGCATTCTTTTACCTTTTTCTGATGCTTTGCTCGATCAGAAGGTTTATTTGATTTTAAATCGGTCAAAAGAACTTTACATTTTTGATCGATTTCGTCTGCGCGTTCAAGGATTTTATTAAGTTGATTATCCGATAATTTTTGCTGCTTCAATAATCTATCTATTGAATCATTTTTTTTCACACAGTCACAAAAATCCCATTGTGGACCATATTTTTTTTCGATACGATCAAGATTTTCAGATTCTGCATTTGAAGATGCATTTGAAATTATTTTGTCACTATTTCGGGTATTGTCTTCATTTTGAGAGCATGAAAACAAAACCAATAATGAAAGAAAAAATATTTTTCTCACATTTTTACTTGATAAGATCTTCTGAAGATCGTGCGATTGCATTTTTATCGATTCTGAGTTTACTACCTTCAGAGTTGATAAGAATTGTTGTGTCACTTACTTCTAAAACTTTACCATGAATTCCAGATGAAGTAACCACTTTGTCTCCTGCCGCCAACGATTCAACAAATTTTTTCAGTTCTTTTCTTCTTTTCATGGGGGCTCTGAAAATCAAGAAAAAATAGACTAGCACAGCGGCCAGTAATAATAACATGTTAATTACTTCTTTACTCATTTTAAATTATTTATTTTTCTAAAACATTTGCTTTAACGTAAACGACTGTTAAGTTGGGAACTGTATTCGCAGTAATCCGAATTGACTTAGATAATTTTCCTGCTCCGGTTTTTTCTGTATCTACTTCAGCTTTAATTTCTACTGTTTCTCCAGCCAAAATGGGTTTTTTGGGATAATCTGCCACAGTACAAGTACATGAGCCTTTCACTTCTCCTAATACCAAAGGGCTTTTGCCTGTGTTTGTTACTTTAAACACGGCTTTGATTTTTTCTCCTTTGTGAACATTGCCTGCATCAAAAACAGAATTTACTTTCATTTCTGTTTTTTTTCCTATTTCTACTTTGTCGTCTGTTTGACATCCAGCGACAAAGTACAGCAGAATAGCGCAAAATATTCCGAACGTTTTCATAATTTACTATCAATTTAATAATCCTCGACCGACTTTAATAATCTTTTTTTCTTTTTTTAATCTTTCTATCGCTTTATCCAAAATACCATTGATAAAGATATTACTTTTTGGAGTGCTGTAGAATTTTGAAATCTCAATCGTTTCATTTAAAGTCACTTTTGTTGGGATTTCAGGAAAAACTTGTAACTCGGTAATACCCATCTTCAATAAAATTACATCCATTTTTGCAATTCTATCTAACTCCCAGTTATTTGTTAATTCATCTATTAATAATTCATTTTCTTTATTCAATGAAACGGTTTTTCTAAATAAATCAATGACGAATTCTTTTTCAAAGTCGTCTTCCTTATACAACGGTAAAATATCAAATGGCGTTTGTTCTTTAGATAATTTTAAGGTTTTTAACACCATTGAACACGTATGATCTAAATCGTCCATCCAGTGTATGCTGCTTTCTTCAAAAAAATTGTGCAGTAATTCTGAGTTTGCTATTTCTGTTTTGAAAAGATTAATTGCAAATGATTTGTCACTCTCAAAAGACTGGAGGTCATCATTCATAAATTCGAAGTACAATTCACTTTCTTGAATTTGAATAAATAGTTTTCTAAAAATCTCTTGTTTTTCAGCGCCAATCCAATTTACTTTATTTTTTTCTGTAGCTTTTCTTAAGTTAGGGCTTTCAATTAATTGATTGAAAACATGATTTTGAATGAATTTTAAGTTTGGATTGAGGTCAGCAGCAGTCGGTCTGAGTTTCTTTTTTTTGTCTTGAATTTTATTTTCAGCAGCATGTACCAATTCAGGCATGGATGTTAAAAGAAGCAAGTAAAGATCATAGATTCTTTCAATAGACTGTAAGAGTTCATTTTCAAATTTCAACAAGTTTTCTTCGCCCGACTGATAATAGGCATAAAGCATTTGAAGGATTTTAATTCGTAAATGTCTTCTATTTAGCATCTTATTGTTTTGAAAAATCAATTATTCCTTTTGCATTTATGCGCTCTTCAGCAATGGTATTCGCAATTTGATAGGTTGGAATATTTTCATTTTTTGACCTTGAAACGATATTGAAAATCGTTTGATAAATTTCCTCTGCTTTCTTCAACGCCCATTCACCTGAAAAACCGTGAACTTCCGAAAAACAGTTGATTACTCCTCCAGCATTAATAGCAAAATCAGGGGCGTATATTATTCCTTTTTCCATTACAGCTTTGCCGTGTAGATTTTCATTTTTTAGTTGATTATTCGCGGCCCCAGCGATAATTGAGCATTTTAATTTCTCTAATGTATTATCGTTTATGGTAGCTCCTAAAGCGCAGGGAGCGTATATATCCATATCCACATCATATATTTCTTCTGGCTTAACAATGTGTGTGTTGTACTTCTTAGATACTCTTTCTAATGTTTCTTCATAGATATCCGAGATGAATATTTCCGCACCCTCCTTTGCTAAATGACCAACTAAATATTCACCCACATGCCCAACACCTTGTACGGCTATTTTTTTTCCATAAAGGGAATCAGATCCAAATTGAATTTTCGCACAAGCCTTCATTCCCATATAAACACCAAGCGCTGTTACTGGTGATGGGTCACCGCTTTTTCCGGGAAGACCAACTACATGTTTTGTTTCTTTACTAACCCAGCTCATATCTTGTGGGGAAATCCCAACATCTTCAGCTGTAATATACTTTCCGGATAGACTTTCAACAAATTTCCCAAATTTTCGAAAAAAGGCTTCTGATTTCATAGAACGAGAGTCACCAATAATCACCGCTTTCCCACCACCCAAATTTAAATTTGAAATTGAGTTTTTATAGGTCATTCCGCGTGAAAGGCGAAGAACATCATTCAAAGCTTCCATTTCATTTGGATACACCCACATGCGTGTTCCTCCTAGCGATGGACCTAAAACAGTACTATGAATGGCAATTATCGCTTTTAAACCGGTTTCATTGTCACTACAAAACAAGATTTGTTCGTGCCCCATTGCTGACATTTGAGAAAGCACAGGGTTTTCTGAAAGATTAACTTGATTAATATCTTCAACGATCATAGAATATTGTTGTATTAAAAATAAAGTGCTTTTTCAAAGGGTTTGATTACTTTTACAATCTCCTATCGAAAAGGATTACAAAATTAGAAAAATAATCAGATGAAGTCACTGAGCTACCTCAACAAATATTTTGTTAAATATAAATGGAGGTTTATTTTGGGAATCATTTTTACAATTATCTCTAACTATTTTGGGGTTAAAATGCCTGTTTATGTGAAAGATAGTGTTGATCAGTTTATGTCTGAGTCATCGTTTAACACACTTGAAGATGTCATTATTCTTTCCGTTAAATTAGGAGGAATATATATGCTTCTTTCCCTATTAAAAGGATTTTTTCTATTTCTGATGAGACAAACCATAATCGTTATGTCTCGATTAATCGAGTTTGATCTCAAAAACGAAATATTTAAACAATATCAAATATTAGATACTGGATTTTACAAAAGAAATTCTACCGGTGATTTAATGAATCGAATTTCCGAGGACGTTAGTCAGGTTCGTATGTATCTTGGTCCAGGTGTTATGTATTCAATCAATTTAGTTGTATTGTTTTTTATGGTAATTTTTCAAATGATTCAAATTAGTCCAATGTTGACTCTTTATGTTTTGATTCCTTTACCGATAATGTCTTTTTTAATTTACAAAGTTTCCACTCAAATGAATTTATTAAGTGGTAAGGTACAAAAAGAACAATCCAATCTTTCAACAATTGCACAAGAGGCTTTTTCTGGAATTCGCGTTATTAAAGCATACAATCGAGAAAAAGATACTTGGAGTGGATTTGCTGATTCATCAATGAATTATAAGTCTAGAATGATGAAGTTAGTTTTGGTGAATTCCTTGTTTATGCCTACCATGCTATTTTTAATTGGTCTGAGTACACTTCTAGCGATTTATTTAGGAGGATTAATGGTGTATAAACATGAAATAACCTTGGGTGGAATTGTAGCTTTCATATTTTTTGTAAATAATCTAACATGGCCTTTTGCAAGTATTGGATGGGTCACATCAATCATTCAGAGGGCAGCTGCATCACAAAAGCGCATTACTGAATTTATGAAAATTCAGCCAGAGGTTGTATCAACTTCCTATGAACCGTTTGTTTTTAAAGGTTCCGTTGAGTTTTCAAATGTATCGTTTACTTATGATAACACAGGAATTGAAGCATTGAAAAACCTGAATTTTAAGGTAGAAAAAGGAGAAACATTAGCCGTAATTGGTAAAACAGGAAGCGGGAAGTCATCCATAATATCTTTATTGATGCGCCAATTTGACCCAACTGACGGTGAGATTAAAATTGATCATCAGGATTTGAAAAAAATTAATTTGGAGACCTATCGTAATAATGTAGGTATTGTTCCTCAGGATGTATTTTTATTTTCTGATTCTATTTCGAATAATCTAAAATTTGGAGCTTTAGATGAAGAAATTGAAGAGAGGGATCTCATTGAATATACAACTCAAGCCCATGTTTATCATAATATAAAAGAATTTCCGGATCAATTTGAAACAATATTGGGTGAGCGCGGTGTGAATTTGAGTGGAGGACAAAAACAACGACTTAGTATTGCTAGAGCTCTAATTCGTAATCCAAAATTATTATTGTTAGATGATTGTTTATCAGCAGTTGATACAGAGACTGAAGAGATTATTTTAAGAAATTTGTCCAAGAATGAAAAAGAAAGAACAACAATTATTGTCAGTCATCGAATTTCTACAGTGCGCAATGCTTCAAGAATTATTGTTTTGGATAAAGGGGAAATTGTTGAATCTGGAAAGCATACTGAATTAATTAAATTAAATGGAATTTATGCTGAAATGTATCTCAAACAGCTCGCTGATGAAACTCCATGATTCTCCATTTTAATTCATTTAAAATGACGCCTGTTGCTCCCCAAATAATCTTATCTTTAATTTTGAAGCAAGGTGAATTTTTTATTTTCAAACCATTTGCCAATACAATATCTGTTTGAGATTTAGTTGAGTCATTGGTAAGTAAAGATAAATCTAAATCTAAAACTTCATTTACTTCATCAGGGTTAGGTGTTAGTTCTGGTTTTATTTTGTGTGCAAAAACATAAGCATGAACCATAAAGTTTGTTACTGGTATGTACACTTTTGATAGTTTGCCAATTAAGTGATTTTCGTTAGCATAAAGACCAATTTCTTCTTTGCTTTCTCGTAAAGCTGTTTCGATAAGTGTTTTATCTTCAGGATCTTTTTTTCCTCCGGGAAAAGCTATTTGTCCTGCATGTTTTCTCATTTTTAGTGGTCTCTCGATAAGAATAATTTTTGGCTCTGCTTCAAAGTATATATGAATTCCAACTGCAGATTGAATAAAATTGTCGTCAGGAATTAAATCTATATTTCGGTATGGAGCAAATTCCAAATGAGCTTTACGCGCATCGAACTTAAAGGATAAAATGTTTTTCAGATGTATTTCCCAGTTTTCTTTATTGAAAACAAAATCTTTATTGTTTGACATATTTGTCAAGCGTAATGTGCAAATTCAACCCCCTTAATTCATTTCCCTTTGCTACAATATTGCCCTCTCCATCCATTAGAAAGGCAGAAGGTATGGAATTAACGAAATAATTTTTGGCTGCAACTGATTCGATATCAATGACATGATTTTTCCAAAAAAGTCCATCTTTTCTTATTGCCTCCTTCCATTGGGTTTTGTCTTTGTCAAGAGAAACACTAAATATTTCAAAACCTTTGGCATTTTTGAATTTCTTTGATCTGTATTTAGTGTAGGCCTCAACCAATTTTGGATTTTCATTCCGGCAAGGGCCGCACCAAGACGCCCAAAAATCTATTAGAACCATTTTTCCTTTCAGGGAAGAAAGTTGAATTGTTTTACCTTTTGTGTTCGTTAATTCAATATCAATGGCTTTTTCTTTGCCTGCCTCAGTAGTTTGTCCATTAGATTTGCAGGAAAATAATATAAATATAAATACGAATAGGAGGTATTTATTCATAGGTTAACCAACTCTTCTTATGTCGGCACCAATATTATTCAAACGTAATTCGATATCTTGATATCCTCTGTCGATTTGTTCAATGTTATGAATTACACTTTTTCCTTCAGCTGAAAGAGCAGCAATTAGAAGCGAAACCCCCGCTCTGATATCAGGAGAAGTCATTTGTATTCCTCGAAGTGGAAATTCCCGATTTAGTCCAATAACTGTTGCTCTATGTGGATCACATAAAATGATTTGTGCACCCATATCAATGAGTTTATCAACAAAGAATAACCTAGACTCAAACATTTTTTGATGAATAAGTACAGAACCCTTAGCTTGTGTTGCGACGACCAAAATTATTGAAAGTAAGTCAGGTGTAAACCCTGGCCACGGGGCATCATAAATGGTCAAAATAGATCCATCTATAAATGTTTCGATTTCATATTTTTCTTGAGCTGGAATGTATATGTCATCTCCACGTCGTTCAAGTTTAATTCCGAGCCTCCTGAAAACATTTGGAATGATTCCAAGATTTTCCCAACTTACATCCTTGATTGTAATTTCTGATTGTGTCATTGCTGCTAAACCGATAAAACTACCGATCTCAATCATATCTGGAAGAATTCGATGGAAGCATCCTTTCAATTCTTTAACACCTTCAATATGAAGCAAATTAGATCCAATACCTTCGATTTTTGCTCCCATTGAATTTAGCATCTTACATAACTGTTGAATGTAAGGTTCACATGCTGCATTATAAAAGGTTGTTTTTCCCTCTGCCATTACAGCAGCCATTAAAATATTAGCCGTTCCAGTTACAGAGGCTTCATCAAGGTGAATGTAAGTTCCTTTTAATTTTTTTGCCTCAATAGAATAAAAATGTTCTCCAGCATCGTAATTGAATTTTGCTCCTAAAATGGTAAAACCTTCAAAATGAGTATCTAATCTTCTTCTGCCGATTTTGTCTCCACCGGGTTTAGGAATAAAACCTTTTCCAAAACGAGCTAAAAGAGGACCAACAATCATAATGGAACCGCGAAGAGCAGAGGCTTTCTTTTTGAAGTCCTCGCTTTCTAGGTACTGCATATCAATATCTTTAGCCTGAAAACTAAATGTGCCTTTTTCAATTTTCTCCACTTTTACTCCCATTGATTGAAGTAAATTAATCAATTTATTGACGTCCACAATATCAGGAATATTTGAAATTGTAACTTTTTCAGACGTTAATAATGGTGCGCAAAGAACTTGTAATGCTTCGTTTTTTGCTCCCTGAGGAATTAATTCTCCTTTCAGTTTTTTTCCTCCATATATTTCAAAAGATGCTGACATAATTAATTCTTTTTAAATTTCTTCTTTTGTTTTTGTTTAAAATTAATCTTATTTCTTTTATGATTGCTATTCATACCCATTGATCTTAATAAAGTATTGGTATTGGTAAGTTCATCTGGGTTATCCAAAACCAATTCACCTTTGGATAGTTCTTTTAGATTTTCGGCAATAACATGATTTTCAACTGCGTCATTATTATGAGCGAGATATAATTTTTTCATGAAATTGGCCATCGAGGTTTTTAAAAACTCTTTTTCATCTTCAGTTGATGTATCTTTTGCTGTATTTAAAATTCTTTCAGTATACTTTCCGTAATGTCCGTATTTTATTGAGTTTTTAGGGTATTCAAGTAAATTCGGTTTTTCTTGAAGTTTTTCAAGCTTTGGAATTTCGTAAGGTGAATCAACATCCAATTGGAAATCAGACATTAGAAACAAATGTGTCCATAGTTTGTGTCTGTAATCATCTACGTCTCTAAGGTGCGGATTTAATTGCCCCATTACTTCGATTATTGCCTGTGCAGCTCGGTTTCGTTCATCACGATTTTCAATTTTCATTGCGAACGTGATCATGTTTTGTACATTTCTACCATATTCTGGCAAAATCATTTTATCTCTTGTGGTATTGTATTCCATCTATTAGTTTTCTAAATGACTTGCTAATGCATTGTCATACATGTTTTTTATTTCGTTTATAAATCCAAAATGTTCGCCGTCAATCTGAAGTTTTCCTTTAGTAACGTGACCGATTAAAGTAAAATTTGTGGTGGATGAAACCATATATTCAATGAATTCATCCTCCTTATCTTCTGAAACAGAAACTACAACGCGTCCTTGTCCCTCACCAAAAAGAAATGCATCGGTTCTTATTTCAGAATCTGTTTCAATGTCAAAACCTAATTCTCGTGGAAAAGACATTTCTGCAAGGGTAATGAACAACCCTCCGTCAGAAACATCATGAGCGGCATTAATTAATTCATTCGTAATAAGTTGTTTGATAGTTTGATGTAAATTGAATTCTTGATCTAAATTAAAGTAAGGAGCTGAAGATTTTTTGATTCCATGATGAGCTACCAAGTATTCAGAGGATGCAATATCATTTGTACATTCGCCAATCACAAAAATTAAATCACCTTTTTGTTTAAAATCTAAGGACATGGCTTTATTTTTATCCTCTACAATACCAATCATTCCTATAGTTGGAGTAGGAAATACCGGAATTTCAACTCCATTTGCTACTGTTTGATTGTAAAAAGAAACATTTCCGCCGGTAACCGGTGTACTAAATTTTATACATGCCGCGGACATTCCCTTTATAGCTCCAACAAATTGCCAATATGACTCTGGGTTGTATGGATTTCCAAAATTTAAGCAATTAGTTACAGCACTTGGATTTCCTCCGGAACAAACAATATTTCGCGCCGCTTCTGAAACAGCAATCATTGTTCCAACTTCAGGATCCGCATGAACATAGCGAGAGTTGCAATCAACAGTCATTGCTAAAGCCTTATTCGTTCCTTTAACATTAACGATTCCAGCATCAGATGGCTTATTTGTACTCATGTTTTTTGTGCCTACCATCGAGTCGTATTGTTCGTAAACCCAACGTTTCGACGCGATATTTGGTCGTTGAAGCAACATGTATGCAATTTCTTTTAAGTTCTCAGGTTGTGGAATATCATTTATTGAAAATGATTTATATTCCTGATAATAGGATGGCTCTTTGTATTCGCGTTGGTATTGAGGCGCTCCACCACCGAGTACCAATGACTCTGCGGGAACATCTCCTACCAATTCTCCATTCATGTAATATCGAATTCTGCCGGTATCTGTTACATATCCAATCTCTTCAGCATTCAAATCCCATTTGTCAAAAATTCTTTTAACAATTTCCTCTTTTCCTTTATGTACAACAACCAACATTCGCTCTTGTGATTCAGAAAGCAGTATTTCATACGGTAACATGTTTTCTTGACGAGTTGGAACTTTATCTAGGAATATTTCCATTCCAACATTTCCAGCTGCGCTCATTTCACATGTTGAACAAGTAATTCCTGCTGCTCCCATGTCTTGCATTCCAACAATTGCATCAGTTTCTGCTAATTCCATCGTAGCTTCAAGAAGTAATTTCTCCATAAATGGATCACCAACTTGAACGGAAGGTAAATCATTAGCTGAGTCTTCTGTTATATCTTTGGAGGCAAAAGCCGCTCCTGCAATTCCATCTTTTCCTGTTGATGAACCAACAATAAATACAGGGTTACCTGGTCCTTTTGCTGTTGCTGAAATTATTTTTTTAGTATTAATTATTCCTGCTGAAAACGCATTAACCAATGGATTTGTGTTGAATGAGTCGTCAAAGAAAACTTCACCTCCAACAATCGGAATTCCGAATGCATTTCCATAATCTCCAATACCTTTCACGACACCTCTTACCAACCATTTTGTACGAGCGGATTCGATGTTTCCGAATCGTAATGAATTTAATTGTGCGATTGGTCGCGCTCCCATGGTGAAGATGTCACGGTTAATTCCTCCGACTCCTGTTGCAGCTCCTTGATAAGGCTCAAGAGCACTTGGATGGTTGTGTGATTCTATCTTAAATACGCATCCTAATCCATCACCAATATCAACAATTCCGGCATTTTCTTCACCTGCTTTCACAAGCATGTGTGGACCATCTTTTGGTAATTGTTTTAACCAATATATCGAATTTTTATAGGAGCAGTGTTCTGACCACATAACAGAATAAACAGCCGTTTCCGTGAAATTTGGAGTTCGCCCTAAAATTTCTTTAATCATTTCAAACTCATCAGCTCTTAATCCGAGATCAATAGCTTGTTCAAGAGTTGCTTCAATTTGAAGGGTTTTTTGCATAAATAAATTGTGTAATTCTTGTTTAACAAAAATAATTATTCTCTGAGTTCTAACGTGCTAATTCGAGCAGATATTAAAGAAATTTAATAACAATCTGTTTTAATAACTCTAAAATTCAAAAAAAAAGAGTGAGAAATCTCTCACTCTTGGTACCCGGGGTCGGGATCGAACCGACACTCCCGAAAGAACAGGATTTTGAATCCAGCGCGTCTACCAGTTCCGCCACCCGGGCATTGAGGTTGCAAATATAAAACTAAATTTTTTGTTTCAAAGTTTATTTTACGAATTATCTCTCCAAATGAAAGAAGGTATGTCCTATTTTTTCTTCGCCATTTGGCCCAATAATTCGATACTTAATAAAATATACTCCTTCTGTTGCTTCATTCCCGTTCGGTGTTTTACCATTCCAATAAGTATTAGGATTATTCAATTCAATCATTTTCTCTCCCCATCGGTTAACAATTAAAGCTTCTTGAGAAAGCGCGTTTAAAGAAGTGATTCCGTATTCGTCATTTGTATTATCACCATTTGGTGTAAAAACATTTGGAACAATTATTTCCAATGCGCCACAAGGAATTATTGATACAGTTACATCATCAGTAGCTTGACATCCGTTATTGTCTGTAACCGTTAAACTATAGGTTGTAGTAACAATGGGATTAACTTCCAATAAAGCGGTATTTTGATTTTGCTCCCAAACATAACTAATTATCGGAGACGTTCCTCCTGTCGAATTTCCATTTAATGTAACAGGATCTCCAGCACAACTTTGAATATCTAAACCAGCATCAGCTGTTAGAAGTGTTGGTTCCATAATTTCCACTGTTTGTGAATTTGGACAGTTTGTGGCGTCGATTACTGTAATTGTATAAGAACCGGCATTGAGGCTAGTAAAGGAACTTGCCGATTGATTCAGGCCATTATTCAATGAGTAAGAATAGGGAGCTGTCCCACCACTTGCCGAAAATGAAATGGAACCAGTCTCATCTCCATTACATAAAACATCTGTGATTTGAACATTCGTTATAGATGGACCTCCAATTGCTGGAACCGTAATTTGAAGTGATTGAGAACATCCGGTGGTTAAATCATTAACCGTCACAGTAAAATTACCTGGAGCAAGATTTGAAGCAGCTGCAGTCATTGAACCTCCTGGCTGCCAACTGTATTCGAAGTTTCCTGAACCACCGTTTACAATAACTTGGGCAGATCCATTTGAAGAACCACAATTCGATCCAACTACATTTCCTTCGGTTAAGATAAATGTTTGAGGTGCAGTTAGTGTTGTTAAGGATGTAGAAATACAGCCACTTGCATCTGTAACGGTAATGGAGTAATTTCCTGCAGATAGTCCGGTAAAAGTTCCTGAGTTTTGATTAGCTCCGCCATTTAATGAGTATTGTAGAGTTCCATTTCCTGATGCACTGATAACTATTTGACCACTATTCGAATCTGAACAATTTGGATTGGTTGGTGTCACACTCGATATTGTTGGACCACCAGTTGTTGGAATAGTTAGGTTTAGAGTTTGCGAACAACTGTTAGCATCTGTAACAACAACGGTGTAATTACCTCCGGTAAGATTGGAGATAGTGGCGGTGTTGCCAACATTAGGAGTCCAAGCATAAGAGTATGAAGATGTTCCACCTGCTACCGTTACTGAAGCTGATCCATTATTGCTTCCGCAAGATGCAGGCGTAATATTACCTTGAGATACTTGTAAGACCGAAGGTTGAGTAATAATTACTTGCAAAGTACCGGTACAATTTGCGTTATCAGTAGCCGTTACAGTATAAGTTCCTGCTGATAAATTGGATTGCGTAGCGCCAACTAAATTTCCTGGTGTCCAATTGTAAGTATAAGGTGCCGTTCCTCCAGAGGCAGAAACAGTAACACTTCCATTTGTTCCACCGTTACAAGAAACATTTGTTTGGGTTGTATTCGTTAATGTGATTGTTGGACAAGGATTGGAATTACAAGCTGTTAAATTAGCAATCGTAAAAGTGGTTGATGTCCCTGAATTATCTGTCACTTGAACTTGAGTTACACCTCCCGGTGCTGTTGCATTTGTTCCTGTAGCAAAATTTGTCCATTGAGCTGGTGTTGAACAGGAAGTAACGGGGGTAAAACCATTAAGACATTGAAAACCAAACCAGGTATATCCGCACGCTTGACATTGTGCTTGGTTTGTTATTGGTGTATTTGTGGCCGCTTGATAATACGCCCATGTGTAGGGGCCAACACCACCAGAGACAGTAATTGACCCATTGGTTTCAACGCATGCTGATAATGCCTGACAAGGACTTACAACGATTGTTATTGATTCAGATCCACAAGGTAGGGTATAGGTAATTGTATGCGTTCCTACACCTGCTGTTGCTGGATTAAATGATCCATTAGAACTCATGCCAGATCCAGACCATGTACCTCCAGCTGTTGCTGTGGTTAAGGTAACTGGAGCGTCAGTTTGACAAAGACTCTGAACAGGACATATGGTGGCATCGCAACAGTTTGTGGCTAATGGAGCGCAAGCGGAAGCAGCGAAAGATTGAATATAACCTGTTCTTGTAGAATTAGATGAATTTCCAGTACTTCCACCCGCAATTATGTCACCTGAAGTCGAGACATGCACATCGTAAACTTTAAATGAAGTCGGATAGGTGGCTAATTGGGTTAAATTGGCATCAAATTTCACCACACCGGTTGATGATCCTACATATACATTTCCACAATCATCGATGTCAATTCCGCTGTTGCTAACCGAAAAGTCTCCGAGAGAGGTTGTCGCTGCTCCGCCTGGAATCGGCGCTGAAGTAATTATTGCACCAGTTTGTAAGTTACGTTTGTGCACATTGGATCCATTTTGAGTATAGTAAAAGCTGTTGTTGGCTTTTATTGCACAAATTCCTGAATTATCGTAGCGGAAGTTTTCACATTTGTACCCAAAATCATAGGAATTATCTATTTTGTATAGCAATGGACTACCGGAACATAAGTTAAAATTTTGACTAAATGCTCCAACTGTATCTTGGGTCATGTAATAATATTTTCCACTCGGCGAAGCACAAATAGCTCTAACTTCTTGGATGGTTGGTGGAAAGGAGGTGGCATTCCCTTGGGCAAAGTCAGCGCTTGTAATTACTGCTCCCGTATTCACATTTATATCGTAAACAGTTGCTTTGAGTGTTAGTGCGGAACCACCAGTTCCACCCACTACTAATTTGGTTTGATCACAATTGAAGGTAATCGTCCAAAACTCTGCATTTGAAAATGCGCCGACCGGATTTGCATTATTCCAAACAAGAGCCCCCGCTGAACTTACTTTTTGAATTTGTGCGGTAGATCCAGCCGTCACATAGGAATTACCTAAATTATCCACTGCAAAGGTGCCCAACCAAACATTTGACGTATCATAAGGCGTATTGTAAGTCCATTGCAATGCTCCTACCGAATTATATTTTAGAATTTGCATGGGCATAATTCCTCCTAAAACATAAACGTTTCCTGATGCATCTTTATCACATTCCCAAACGCAATCCCAATTCGTAGCAAATGTTGGGGTTTGCGTCCAAGGATCTATTATTACCCTTCTATTTTTATCGTAGTTTTCCAATTGGAATTGAACAGTATTAGCATTATTAATAAGGAAAGATGATTTAATTTCTAGTCCACGGTCATAAAAGGTAAAAGGCTCGTGATCAATGATGTCACCAAAAAAAGTTGGGATTTTTATTTTGCCGTTTTCTAACTTGATAGATTTATCATAAACCATTTGAACATCGGAAGGATTAGCACCCGGATGCAGAATTATAGCATATTTAACACCTGATTCAGCATGAACTTGAAATTGAATATCGATGTTTGGGTAAATATTTTCATAGGTGATTTGCTCAAATCCTTGAATATTAGATTTGTTGACGTAATTACCGGAATTATTTTTAAATGTATAGCTGTGATAGTCATTAGTTGGATTTGATGAAACAATTTTTTCGTCAAGTGAATTATTCCAATTCATCGTAACTTCATCTGAGATGAAATGAAATTTTCCAACTAATTTTTCCCTGAATTTATAATCTGAAAGACTATTGATTTTAATTTTTTCAGCTAATGCTTGTCGTTCTTCCTTTGGAACTTCTTTTGAATCAAGAAAAGAATAGGTAACTCCTTTTTGACCAAATAGTATTTTTGTTTTCCCAAGGTCTACTGCATATTTAATTTTTCCAATTTTTCCGTTTGAAAATTCATCAAATTGTCCTTCATTTTCAATAAAGACTTTTCTTTTTTTATATTCTGTCTTCCAATTATTTTGAGAAAAAGAGAAATTAGTCAAAAGACATAGAAATGTCAAAAGCAATCGAAACTTCATAATATTAAGTTTGCGGTTAATTATCCGTCATAAAGTTAAATAAAATTTAGCCTTTGTAAACGAACTTTTATCTGATTAAGTGGAAAAATGTATGTCCAGAAACCTCAGATCCATCTAAACCTATAACCTTGTATTTTAAGAAATATACACCCGGACTGGCTTCTGTTCCATTCGGTGTTTTACCGTCCCATTGATAAGTTAAATTATCGATAACAACCATAGTATTTCCCCATCTATTGAGAATCACAGCTTCAATAGATGCTGCATTTTTTGTCCAAACGAAATAGCCTTCGTTATTTCCATCTGCATTTGGGGTAAAGACGTTAGGAACATCAACTTCTAAAGGTAATACCGGAATTACAATTATTGTATCATACCAAACATCTTGACACAATCCATTGGAAGCAATAAGCTCGATTATGAATGTTCCGTCATTTGGATAATTTGTATTTACAGAAGTTAAATCGTTGGTTTGAATCGTTTCCCCATTTCCAAAATTCCAACTATAGTTACTTGCATTTTGTGATTGATTGGAAATTACAACATTCAGTGGAACACCACCTGTTGTTGGAGAGGCTGATGCGTCGGCTATTGGATAGGGTAGAATCGTTGTTTGAAGTTGAACTGTATCCGTGCATCCGTTTGCATCGGTTACTACGAATGTTTCTGTTTGACTGGAAATCGGTTGAATTGTGAGAGGATTTTGTGCTGTACCATTCCAAGAAAGAGTGTAAGGACCTGTGCCTCCTGATGCAGAACCATTCAATATTACTGGCGATCCTTCACAAACCGTGGATGGAGATCCTGGATTTGCAACAACTGCGGTCGGCTGAGAAACAATCATTGTCATTGTATCAATACAACCATTAGCATCTTGAATGGAGATCAAGTATGAGCCTGCAGATAAATTCGTAAACACTGAATCTTGCCCAAATGAGCCACCATTGATTGAAAATTGGTAAGGTGCAGGACCTCCAAAAGTATGTACTTCAAGCGATCCATTCGAATAGCCGAAACATGATGGAGGAAGAATATTTCCCGGTACAGCCGTAATAGCATCATCAGCATTCACAACAACTGAAATTAGTTGTTGACATCCATTTTGATCCTGTACTTGCACCGAATATGTTCCTGATAGAACATTTGTAAATAATCCATTACTTTGGTTTGTTGTGAAATTATCTATAGAAAACTGATAGGGAGCAGTTGCGCCCGAAGCAGTAACTTCCAATGAGCCATTGGGTAAATTACAGGATGAATTGGTTGTTCCAATTGGAGAAATTATCAAAGCTGTTGGTTCAGTTACAGTGGCGGTTAAATTCACCTGACATCCTTGAGCATCCAAAACAGTACAGGAGTAATTACCTGCAGAAAGATTATTGAACGTTGGTGTACTTTGCGGATTTCCAGAACTTAAAATGTACGAATATGGTTGAGTTCCTCCACTAGCCGATAACGAGATTGTGCCATCACTTGATCCATTGCAAAGTGCGGGCGTTATATTTCCTACCGTAGCGACTAAAGTTGACAAATCAGTAATTTGTACTGGAAGTGATACGGTACAGCCTCCCTGATCTTGTACATAAAAAGTATAACTTCCGGCACTCAAATTTGAAAATGAATTATTGGAGTCATAAGTCGAATTGTCACTTGAGTAAGTTAATGCACCACTTCCACCGCTTGCTGTAATTATTACACTTCCATTTGCTTGTCCACAAGTTGATTGTTGAGGTGTTATTGTTGCCGAAATAGCGCCAGGTGCAGGAGTAATTACGACATCGTCAGTTAGAACAGTTGATGTAGTTGAGCCACATTTTGTATAGGTAAATTGAGCTGTATATGTTGTTTGAATAGAAGGACAAACTGTAATTGAATCATTTGTACCTAAAGATGTTGTTCCTTGAAACCATTCGATTGTATAAAGCGGATTTCCTGCTGGTTTAAATCTCCATGCTTCCGGAGTTGTTACCGTCCATGTGGGTGCTGAGTTTCGATTAGGTGCTGTAATACCTACAGTTCCGGTAGGATTTTGAAGGCCGATAATAGCTCTTCCACCGTTCCAACTTGAACATAATGGTTTTGATTCAACATAAACATCGATGTAATTTGTAGTCTCATTAAGCACCATCATGTGACGACTTTTTATAGATGTGCAACTAAAATGACAGATTTGATCAAAAGAGACGATGAATTGCCTGCAAGGAGCAGTTCCATTTATGTAGTATTTAATATTTCCACAAACACTTGGATCGATGTCATGGTATATGCCAAAAATATTTCCCATATTCACAAGATTAGGAGATGGGCAACTTGCTGAAAATGACCAAGGACAAAATCCTCCGGCACTCCCAAGATTGAAATTTAAATTGCCGTTTGAACCAATAAGTAGTTGATTATAAGTCTGACCGTAAAAACAAAATGTAAAAGGTAGGTTAACAACACTACTCCAAACATCATCAATATTTACCGAAACTGCTGTTCCACCGCCTTGATTATAGGGAATTGGTGGAGTATGAGCCATTGATTCAACAGTATAAGATGAGGTTTCGCGAATATCTAAAAATGTGGCAACAAGGTTTGAACATCCCTGAGCACTCGAGCAATCCGCCGTTTGATCTGGTCCAGCATTAACGAATGGACATGGAATGGATTGGGCGAAAAGAACTGAATTGGTTATTAATAAACAAAAGAGTAGAATATTTTTCATATCTATACGACGAATAGTTATAGAATAAAGTTGCAACAAATTTAATTGGAAATCAGACAAAATTTTCGGGACATTCAATTATAATGTTCTTTTTTGAGATAGGATGAATAAAGCGTAATTTTTGTGCATGTAAATACAATCTTTTTTCTTTCATTCCATATAGATCATCTCCAACAATAGGAGAATTTAACCCAAGGTGATGTGCTGCATGTATTCTCAGTTGATGTGTTCTACCTGTTAAGGGTTGAAATTCAATTAATGAACCTTTTTTTACAGATTTTAAAAATTTGTAGGTTGTTATTGCTTTTTTTCCTTCTTCAAAGCATATCTTTTGTTTTGGGCGGTCTAAAAAGTCAAGTGTTAATGGTAAATCTATCGTTCCTTCTAATTTTTTTGGTTTTCTCTCAATGACAGCTCGATAAACTTTCTCAACTTTTCTTTTGATAAATTGATTTTGAAGTGCTTTGTGAATGTCTTTGTCTTTTGCGGCTAGTAATATTCCTGATGTAGACATATCCAAACGATGAACTAAAAGCGGACCTGTTGCATCCGGATATTTTAATTGTAACCGAGTGAGTACAGAATCGGTCATTTGCTTACCCGGAACTGACAAGAATTCAGGTGGTTTGTTGACTGCTACTATCCATTCGTCTTCATAGATTATTTCTAATTCATTTACAACAGATTGAGTGTTTAGAGGATTTTGTGAAACCTTGCTTTTTCCGAGCATGTGCTTAAGAATGGGCTCGCATTTTCCACGACAGGCCGGATAGAAATTTTTATGAACGCGAATTTCAGAATCGGGGGACATCCCCCACCAAAATTCTGCCATGCAAATTGGAGTTAAATCATTCTGAAACGCATACTGAAATAATTTGGGAGCAGCACATTCACCTGCTCCAGCAGGAGGTTTTTCGAAAATTGTTTCTTTGAAAATTTCAAGTAAACTTTTTGATTCTTTTGCTTGATTCAGAAAGGTGTATTGATCGAAAATTTTATCTTGTAAAGCATTTGATTTTTCCCCTCGTACTTTTTTTAATGATTCGATTTCATGCTCAAATTTCAGTAGTTCTTCTTTTTTATTTGCTAAAATATGATTGAGTTCTTTGTTGAGTTTTTTGTATTCAATTTGTTGGGAGATACTTTCTTTTTTTAATTTTTCGATTAAGCACTGATAATCAGTGTCTTCCAATTTTTCTTTTTCTTTTTCTCTGATTTCTGCTCTTGTTTTCTTTTCTTTTTTTAGATAAAGTCTAAAATCGCTCAGTTGTTTTAATGTTTCAGAATTAAGTTTTGTGTATTCGTCTTCCTTGATTTTTCGAATCGGGTCATTTTCTAATTTTTCAATCTGTTTATTCAACTCATTGAGATATTTTTCTTCCGTTTTAAAAAAACCATCTTTTTCCAATAAGTCAAAAACTGGAGGGACAAATCCTTCATGCCAGTTCCTTTCTCCTAGTTTTCCTGAAAAAGCTTTTAGGTATCCTAGATCACCATTTTTATTTTGAACAACTAAGACACCAAACATTTTCCCAATCGCTCCATTTCTTTCTTTTTTTTCTATTCCGAAATCGTGATTGAAGTTAGTTTTACTAAGTTCTTCCTGAAGTTGATTCGCTGCGAACTCTGCTAATTCATGAGGAGTGTAATAAAATGGGAAATCCAATGCTTCGGGAAGCGAATAATTTTCTGGTATCTGTTTGAATTTTTTAAAATAATCGGATTCAGACATGAATACAAAAGTAAAGGGTTTCTTTGATTTTGTTAAAAATTAATTTAGATTAAAAAATAATCAAAAAAATGATTAATTAAAAAGAAATTATTACCTTTGTGGAGTTAGATCCGGATTTAAGCAGTTCCGGTTTTCCATCGATATACATTACTGATTTAATTAAACCTTTAAAAATTAGGTAATGGAAGCATTGCGTTCAATTGTACACATGGATTTGGATACATTTTTTGTTTCTTGTGAACGAAAAAAAGACAGCCGTTTGATTGGTAAACCAATTTTAATTGGTGGCACTAGCGATCGGGGAGTGGTTGCTTCGTGTAGTTATGAAGCACGAAAATTTGGAATACATTCCGCTATGCCAATGAAAATGGCAAAAGAGCGTTGCCCGGAAGCGATTATTATCAAAGGGAATTCGCAAATTTATTCAGATGAATCACGTGTCGTTACTGAAATTATAAAAGAATCGGTTCCTCTTTTTGAAAAAACGTCAATTGATGAATTTTACCTAGATCTGACAGGAATGGATCGCTTTTTTGGAACGCTAAAATATGCAACAGAACTTCGACAACGGATTATTTGCGAAACGGGTTTACCTATTTCTTTTGGTCAATCCATTAATAAAACGGTATCTAAAATTGCTACGGGAGAAGCGAAGCCCAACAATCAGATTCATATTCACCAAGGAACCGAAAAATCTTTTTTAGCCCCGCTGTCTGTTCGAAAAATTCCAATGGTAGGATTAAAAACGTATCAAATGCTTTGTAGTTTGGGAGTAAAGAAAATACATACGATTCAAGAAATGCCGATTGAATTGATGGAGAGTGCATTGGGTGAAAATGGTGTTTCTATTTGGAAAAAAGCACAAGCGCTTGATCAGGCACCGGTTATTCCTTACAACGAACGAAAATCAATTTCAACAGAGCGAACTTTTGATCGAGATACGATTGATGTGTTGAAACTCAAAGGGATTTTAGCTGCTATGACTGAAAATTTGGCCTATCAATTACGCAGAGCAAATAAATTAACGGGTTGTGTTACCGTAAAAATACGCTATTCAGATTTTCAAACGCAAACACTCCAAAAACAAGTTTCATATACTTCTGCTGATCATGAGTTGCTTCCGGTGGTTGCGGAGTTATTCAATCGATTATACAATCGGCGTTTGTTGGTTCGTTTAATCGGAATTCGATTTAGCTCATTGGTTGCCGGTCATTATCAATTGAGTTTGTTTGGAGATGAAATTGACTATCCGGCTCTCTACGGAGCTTTGGATCATATTCGTGATCGCTACGGAGATCGTTCCATTATTCGAGCAATTGGATTAGAAGCAAGAACGATCGGAGGACATAATCCTTTTTCCGGTGAACCACCGGCTCTTTTAGCAAACAGAAGAAGTTAAAACAGTAAGATTTTTGTCATGATGTTGCATTCGTATTTTAGTTTAAAATATGGCATTCTTTCGCCTCAAGAGCTGGTAGATTGGGCTTTTGATTCAGGATATTCCTATGCGGTCTTGACAGATGTTAATCATACCGGTTCGGGATTAAGCTTTGCCAGACGTGCACAAGAAAAAAACATACAACCCATTTTAGGTGCGGATATTCGCAACGGAATTCATCTTCAGTATGTTTTATTGGCGAAAAACAAGCAAGGTTTTTTTGAAATGAATCAATTTATTTCGACTCATCTCCAGCAGGAAAAACTATTCGATAACTATCCGCCTCAATTTGAAAATTGTTATGTGCTTTATCCATTTGAGAAAGTTCCACCAAAGCTGAAAGAGAATGAATTTCTATTTTTTCAAACTACTCAAAACAAAGATTTTCTATTGGCAAAATATCCTCATTTAAGGAAAAAAGTTCTTGCTTTACAATCCATGACTTTTCGTCACAAACGCGATTTTAATGCTCATCGTCTTTTGCGTTCTATTGCAAATAATTGCTTGCTTTCTAAATTGTCAAAAACACAACAAACCAATGAAAATGAGCGATTGATTGGCTATGAGACTTGGCAAAAGGAATGGGAAAATTATCCCGATATTTTCTTTCGGACAGACACCATTTTAAAATCTTGTCACATTCATTTTGCTTTTGGAGATGATGCCAAACCACAGAATTTAGCAACGTATAAACAAAGTAAGGAAGAGGATTTGAATGAGTTAAAATCTTTGTGCGAAGAAGGTTTGATTTATCGTTACGGCGAGTCTTCTGAAGAAATTTTGGAGCGAATGAACAAAGAAATTGAAATCATCGCACAGAAAGAATATTTGTCTTATTTTTTGATTACACGTGATTTTACTTCTTATGCTCGTTCAAAAGGATACTTTTACGTTGGTAGAGGAAGTGGAGCAAATAGTTTGGTTGCTTATTTATTGCGAATTACCGATGTTGACCCCATTGAGTTGGATTTGTATTTTGAGCGTTTCATCAATTTATTTCGCAAAAATCCTCCTGATTTTGACATTGATTTTTCGTGGCGAGATCGAGATCATGTGATGGATTATATTTTTGCTCGTTATCCGAATGCTACTCTCCTTTGCACGTACAACACTTTTCAATTTAAAGCAACGATTCGGGAACTGGGAAAAGTATTTGGTTTACCAAAAGACGAAATCGATAAATTGGTTGAAACGAAAATGGATATAAATCAACTAGATGAAATTTCTAA